>Ga0268250_10000028_pt1 | contig 98327 bp, 94 predicted proteins | sample AgamicAsSfe_FD_200448 | JGI IMG/M metagenome (GOLD analysis project Ga0268250, IMG submission 200448) | Agave microbial communities from Guanajuato, Mexico - As.Sf.e (v2) (version 2) | ecosystem: Host-associated > Plants > Phyllosphere > Phylloplane/Leaf | place: Guanajuato, Mexico | collected...
TTAGCAACGCGGTAATCGTCCTCTCCGTATGCGGGTGCCTGGTGGACAATGCCCACACCACTGTCTGCTGTGACGTAGGTATCGTTGGCAACCTTGAAGCCGTAGTCCTTGAAGTCCTCGTAGAGGTAGTCGAACAGTGGCTCGTATTTCCAGCCCAACATGTCCTTGCCCTTCAGCTTCTCGACAATCTTGAACTTGGCCTTCTTGGGGTCCTTGTAAAGTGTGCGTAGTAGTGCCTCGAGCAGGATGTAGTGTTTTCCAGATGCTTCGTCGAGAATCTTGACGTATTCAAAATCAGGATGCGCGCAGAGGCCGGTGTTTGAAGGCAGTGTCCATGGAGTTGTGGTCCTAGTCAGGCCGGGTTAGCGCGTGCCAGTCAGATTATGTTGGATTGGGCAACTCACCATGCCAGCAAACATGTGTTTGGATCGTCCAAGAGCGGGAATGTGACGACAACTGCGGGATCTTGAACGTCCTTGTAGTTTTGTGTGGCCTCAAAGTTGCTGAGAGGCGTGGCCAATGCAGTGCTGTATGGCATAACCTTGTAACCCTTGTACACAGCGCCCTTGTCGAACAAGCGCTTGAAAACCCACCATTCTGACTCCATGAAGCTGGTGTCCATGGTCTTGTAGTCGTTGTCGAAGTCGATCCAGCGGCCCAGACGGTCAATGGTCGACCTCCATTCTGTTGAATATCGCATGACAATCGCCCGGCACTTCTTGTTGTACTCGGCGATTCCGATCTCCTTGACAGCGTCGCGTCCCGACATGCCCAGTTCTTTGTCAATCTCATACTCGATGGGCACACCGTGAGTATCCCAACCGAAGCGTCGTTCAACATAGCGGCCCTTCATGGTCCAGTAGCGGGGGATGATGTCTTTGATGGTCGAGGCCAGAAGATGGCCATAATGCGGCAATCCCGTCGCGAAAGGCGGTCCATCGTAGAAAGTGTATGGTTGCTTTCCTTTCGACTATAATGCATCAGCAAGTGTCGACCACACGTGCTTGCCCCGAAGAGGCTGTAATATGGAAACTTACGAGCTCAACCTGCCTCAGGAAAGCGTCAATCTCCTTCCAGCGCGCGAGGATGCGCTCCTCCTCCCTCGGAAACTCAATAGACATGGTGGCGGCGTGAGGTTGCTGAGAGTCGGCCGTGGCGGGGAATCTTTTTCTAGAGCCCTGGAGTTGACTCCTCCGGTCCCCGCCATTAGCGTGACTCAGCCCTACTATCGATACCACCCCACCAAATCAAGACGATACTCTCTCAATCCATCTCAAGCCAGCCCATTCATCCGCGCATTCCCTAAGAATCACGTCTGGGTTACCTTGACTACCATGTCTGCTGCTTTCGTCGTAACTAGAAACGTCAGAGCATACTCGCCATGAAACGTCGCATGGCTAGGAAGTCGTTGTGGCTCTGCGGCATCCGAGCATGAATTGAAACATTGACAGCTCTAGTCGATTATGAAGCAAGATACCAAGCCAGCGTGGCAGCCGCCAAATCTCATTCTCTACTGGGCATTTTCATCACATACTTACTTACTTTCGATTGACGATGCAGTTTCCAATATTACTCGCCGGTCTTTTCCTTGCACTCATCACCACATCAACCGCCTGGACTACTAATCCATCTCTTAAGCTTTGGCGAGGTGGCGATACCTTCAACACTACCAGGCAAATCGAAATCGACAAGATATGCAGACGCCTACGTACATTGACAAAACTCAATGATATCGCGAAAAATGACACCGCGCTGGACGCGACGAGCATATCTGCCAAGCTTGCCCAAGAGCGCATCGACTGGATCAAAAGCAACCGTGCCGATATAACCGCCAAACTCGAAGAATTGCAATCTAACTCAACTCTCACAGCCGAATGTGACTCTCTCAATGCGCAGCGTGACGCTTTTCGCGAATGCAAGGCGTTAAACACGTTGGAAAAGCTGGTAAACTCGACAAATGGTCAGACTGGTCTCAACCAAGGACCCACTGCGAACTTCCTCAACGACGAACAGAAGCAGGGGTTACAACAAAAGTTTGAAAAGGCGTTGTTGAAGCTACAGGAGCTCAAGGCTAACGCTACGCTGATGGGTCTCTGTAACAGCGATGCCGTGTTGCAGCAGAACGGCGCAATCGGCAGTCGTAAGTACTCTCCCAAATCTGCATGTTCCGATGTGTTGACATGCGAGTAGAAGTGGTGGACAACAGCGGCGCTATCGGTATGACGAAGAGCGCTGCAAGTAGACATGTACACAACACCGAGAGAGTGTTTTCATTGTTATTCTTGGTGGTTCCCATAGTCGTGTTGACAACCTAGACATTCCTGTTGACTGACTTCGGACGACACATCGATAGCTACTTTCGTCTGACAGTACTGCACAGATACTTGATTAATACTATATAGAGGCTCTGTTAGGATGATATCGCGATTTCTTGCTGTTCAAGAGATCCCTTTACAGGCTACAGTCCTCTCTACAGCTACAGATATGCCACTCAGCCATCACGGTCATGCCTACTTGACCTTGAGCGTGAAAAACACCATTACCAAAGATTGTCCGTATCGTCTAAATCGTGCTTTCTCGAGCTCGATTGAACAGCCTGCTTCTTACGCTACCGCCTACAGCTGATACTGTATTCCCATCAGTCGATGCCCGATTGAGCTGGCGACGTCTTTTCACCTTCACTACGCGAACCTAGCTGTCAACACGGGTCGCCTTGCCTCATACCTTCTTCGCTGCTCAGCCGCCTATCTCCAACTACAACCTCTTTGTCGAACCTCTTATGCACTAAATTGTTGTTGGAAAATAAGCTAACCCTGAAAAATGCAGTTTATAGCAGCAGAACAACGTGTACCGCCCTGGGAAACACGAGAGGGCTATAACGGCCGCCCCGAAGGTCGTCGCACAAAGTTTTCGGATCCTTCTTGGATGCTCAAGCGCGTTCGAAAAGGACAACAGCGCATTCACACGATCGCGATATTCGACGTGCAATCTTCCTCTGCCGCTGTCACCGGCAACGAGCCCTACGATCTTCTTTGCAGCTATAGCTGGAAGAGTGCTCTGAAGCCCACCATCTACGTCCCGGGGACTCCGTCTCTTTATCAGCCTCCGCGTCTACCAAGGCAGCTACAGGCCGACAAGGGCGCATTCTGGATCGACCAACATGGCAAGCCGAGTCTTGAATACTCATTCGAACCAATATTCCAAGCCATGGCTGTCATGAATCCTACCAAACGCTGGAATGGCATTGACGTCTTGGTTAACAGGAATTCTCTCCAGAAACTGTTCGAGTTTGCGTCCTTCAAGCGAAGCTATCGGCCATTCTGCCTCGAGCTTCAAGTAGTCGGCAAGACCCTGGTGACCGGTCGAAAAGAGAAAGATCCAAAAGTCTTCCAGTCAAAAGGATGCGGCCATAACTTCGAAAATGCTTTCACTTGCGAAGACTCCAACCTCCAGGACGTCGACGGACATCACAGGGTCATTCAGTACCAGATGGGAGATTTACAGCTAGCAGTTAGGATTGAAGCTGATGCATATCTTCAACATATCGAGCCTGCCTCTCAAAACCACGACAACTACGACCTACAAGAGTTCTTCGACAATATCATGCACATCTTCCAACCAGCCAGTCACGCCATAGTACCCCATAGCAACAACAGTCAAACCTTTGTCATAAACTGTGGCACATACCAGCCTCACAACTCAACGATAGAGCTCAAGTCAAACACTAAGAAGCGTCAAGCGAGTGAGCAATGCTGGTTCGGCCGCACATCGCTTTGCGTCTTTGGTCACCACTACCGTAATCTCATAACAAACGTTGAGGAGGTACGTTGGTTTGAGAAAGACTTCGAGATATGGGCACAGGACCACCAGCGGCAGCTCAAGCGACTAGTATGGCTGCTGGAGGAACTGAGACGCGTGGTGCAAGGGGCACCGGGAAAGAAGGCTGTGTTGGTAGCGGTAGAGAAGGGCGCGCCGCTGCAGATCTTCGAGATGGAGGGTGAGAAGGGTCTGATTCCGAGGGAGATTATCGAGAGATTCTGGGATCATGTGAGTGTTTGAGTGATGGATGTAGATAGTCAAGGCGAGCCACAGCACCAGTCGGATGCATGCAAGCTAGCGTGGAATGAGCACCTGCCGCATGGAAATGTGCTCGGCGTCTACACCGAACCCCGCAATACTGTACCATGTTGCGCAGCACGATTTACCCGATACATAGGTGCAATAGCAGGGGTCCGTCTGGGGATAATTATCCAGTTCAGTCGATTCAAAGAGATGCCCTGTATAGCAAACTGTGCAAACCTTCCGTTCGCTATAGCTCCCTTTGCCAGGAAATGTAGCAGAAACTTCATATCTTGATATGGCTGCTATTTCTCCTTCATTCAGGGTGCTACTACTGCAGAGATATCGAGGTGTCCTAGGTAGATCATTCACTCTTATAGGCACTGAAGGTAGAAAGAATATCTCCGCAAGCCACGCCCCGCACCTTGCTGAAGGCGGCTCGTTAATGCACGGCTGTTCCTTCCCACGGAACATAAAGACTACCTGTGGCTAAATTTCTACTACGAGCACTTGCCAAGTCATCTAATCCCTTCATCGCCAATATGTTCCCCTCGTTCTGGGCGCTGATCGTCTCGTACCTTGCGTTGGCCCAAGTCTCTATCGCGTCGTCAGCGTTTGAGAAGAAATGTCTCGCCTTCACACCAGAAAAGTACATCAAGGATGCGACTCTGAACGTCCTCCAACACGTTCCGGCGGGTGCCAACCTGACGTTTCCGGACAACGACGTGACATGCGGTCGAACTAGCCAGATCGTCTCCGTGGATCTCTGTCGTATGACACTCGAGATCAAGACATCCAGAATCTCAAAAATTGCTTTTGAAGCATGGTTTCCGGAAGACTGGTCCGGTCGCTTCCTGGCAACAGGTAATGGGGGTATCGATGGCTGTAAGTGTTGGATAAATAGAAGAATGAGTATTAGCTGTACCTGATGCTGACGGCAACAAAAGGCATAAAGTATGAGGATATAGCGTATGGGGCTTCGAGAAACTTTGCCACCGTCGGTGCAAACAATGGTCATAATGGTACTACAGGAGTCGCATTTCTCGACAATCCTGAGATGGTGGTGGATTTCGCCTGGCGATCGTAAGCATAGTTCCTCCTTAGCTCGAAACATCTACTCACCCGCGATCTAGACTCCACACCAGCGTAGTTACCGGCAAGGCCTTGTCCAAGGAGTTCTACGGGGAGGACTTCACCAAATCTTACTACTTAGGCTGCTCTCTTGGTGGACGCCAAGGCATTAAGAGCGCAGAGAAGTTCCCCAATGACTTTGATGGCATCGTCGCCGGAGCACCAGGTGTCGACTTCAACAATCTGATATCCTGGCGCGCACGCTTCTTCACCATCACTGGCCCCATCAAAGGCTCCAACTTCATTCCAAAGACCGCTTGGCAGACGTGGATCCACGACGAGGTGCTGCGCCAATGCGATACCATTGACAAGGTCAAAGATGGCATCATTGAAGACCCGGCCTTGTGCAAGTTCGATCCTTCGACGCTGTTATGTGGCCACAACTCTACGGCTGAATGCCTGAACGAGGACCAAGTCCAACAGCTGAAGATCATCTACAGCGATTACAGATTTCCGGATGGACAGCTGATCTACCCTGCCATGCAACCAGGCAGTGAGATCAACGCCGTAGACAAATTATACGCAGGCGCTCCATTCGCCTACTCGGACGACTGGTTCAAGTACGTCGTGTACAATGATCCGACCTGGAACGCATCGGAGTATGGTTTAGATGACGTACGTGCAGCCCAAGATCTGAATCCAGGAGACATTCGCACCTATCCATCGTCTTTGCCGGGATTCAAGCAAAGCGGCGGAAAGCTGCTCATGTACCACGGGCAGCAGGATAATCAGATTACCTCTTTCAATACGAACCGCTTCTACGAGCATCTCCGCGGTAACAGCAGTTACGAAAACATGGATGAATGGACGCGTTTCTTCCGTGTCTCAGGTATGTTCCATTGCAGTACTGGTCCTGGTGCGTGGGTGCTGGGTCAAGGTGGGAACGCGGCGCAAGCTGGTATTCCGTTCGATGCGCAGCATAATGTCCTTGCAGCGATGATCGATTGGGTAGAGGGGGGTAGTGCACCGGCGTATATGGAGGGGACGAAGTTCGTGAATGATACTGTGAAGAATGGGGTAGATTTTATGAGGAGACACTGCAAGTATCCAGCCAGAAATACGTTTCTTGGGGGAGATCATAAGAAGCCTGAGAGCTGGGGGTGCATGTCCTAGGGTGGTAAGCTGAACTGCATGTTTAGTTTCGTCGGTAGCCACCACAATTAATTTCGTCCCGGCTCGAAAGAGCTCGTCAGTCTCGCGATGCTGTTGAGGTCTGGTTGAGGGAACTGGTAAGAGTGTTAGGACCAAGATGTAGATACCGCAGCAACTGTTTTCTTTGCGACCCCAAGACTTTTCAAGAACAAAATCCATGTAAAACATTCCATAGCTCGATCCTAGGAAGTGCAACCTGGCTTTACAGGCGTGGCTGGCAGAGATCAACAAATGCATGTTTTGAAACCGACCCAGCACAAGAGCCGCTAACACTGGCCTCGTAGCTGCTATCGGCTTCGGATGCTGTGGGAGGTTCGTCCATGTTCCAGGCGATGAAGTTTGCTTGTCGATGAGGTTTGCTTATCGATGAGGCGGGAAGTGGGCAAAGGCTGAAGAGAAAGGCGGGAGAAGGCACTCACCCTTCTCTTAAGGAACGGCCAGTTCACGACCCTGGACCGATTGGCTGCGGTACGCTTACACCGATTTGCGCAAAGTGCAACTGGTTGCATCATGTTGAGGACCCAGGAAAGCGCCACGAGTAAGTCAGATTGATCGACCACTAAGACACCAGAACTTAACGCGATTGCCATGGCACCGGGCCTAAGAGATAAAAGGTCCTTATTAAATATATCTAAAGCGCAGCCGCGCACCCATCATAACCAGTATACTCAATAGTTCTACATACTCATCCAAATCCCTAATGTCTATTCCAAAACACCATCGCAATGCCCATTTGAGTAACGACATGAAATCTTACAGCCTTACCCTCCCCTCATCCCCCCTCCCACCAAACAGACTCAAAAACCCACTTCCACGATCCCCGTCACCTCGATCAAACGGTCTTCTACTACTACGTCCAGCTTCGGCTTCTTCCTCATCGCCACCCAGCCACTTCGGTCGGGGGAAGGAGAAGTCGTTGGTGTCGAAAGTGTTTTTGACTCTTGAAGCGAAGTTTTCGAAGAAGTTACCTTCGTCTTCTTCGTCTTCGAGTGCAGGGCGTCGGCGGTCGGGATGGGTTGTTGAGAGGCGTGTGGTGCTTGGGCCGCCGTTTGCCGCTGCTGCGGTCGCGGTAGGGAGGCTAGATGACGACGACGGTGCTGGTGTGTCTGTGTATCGTTCGTTTGGCGGGCTAGTATTGGTTCGTTGGGAAAGGCCTAGGACGTTTCCACTTGCACCTTGAATTTCGCGTTCGATCAATGCGCGACCTTCGCGCCATGAGCCGGTGCCAGCGTAGTTTCCTGATGCGTCCTCTTCATCGTCGAGTAGATCTCCGAAGCCACAGATGTTCTTCACCTTGCCGTAGAGTCCGAAAGCCGTAGCGAAGACGGGTACGAGGATGAAGATGGGGAAGAATGCGCTGAAGCCTTCACCGAGTGGTGTGAGAACGATAAGGCGGCCAAGGAACTTGTAGAACATGGTACCCTTCCAGATGTTCTTGTCCGTCATGGTAAGGAAATTGTAGCTCAAAGGGACGGTCAACTTGGCGACTTGGAGACCGTACCAGGTCGCAGATTCTTGATATGTGTTTCTTCGCACGAGCGCCCTGTTGCCCCATATCTTGACCTCGGTTAGACTATAGAAGGCGCAAATGCACATGTAGCATAGCCAGGCAGCAGCGATTATCTGGCTGTTGAAGCCGACCGACGATCGGCCATTGTCGTGGCGGTGTACGACAGTCCAGCCGATAATAGAGAGTTTCGGTCCACCAAAGTCCTGGGCTTCGCGCACGCATTCTGACCAGACGATGGATATGGATGCGAGGATTGTGATGGCCCAGGAGACGTAGGCCAGAGCGGGGATGACGTGGACGTGCAGGTGGTAGCGCGTGAATGGTGTGAGAATGGTGATGCGATCGAACAATCCTCTTGAGGCTGGCAACGCGACGCCTTTGAACTCAAGATGTTTGCTGGCTTTGGAATCGAGGATAGCCTGCGTCCTGACAGCTTTTTGTACAACACGGTCCCATTCGTTCTCGAATCGGCATTTTGCATGGCGCGCCCGCTTCAACTTCCTCGTCAGGTCCGCCAGGTATCTCTCAGTGATGACAGGAGGCACTGTCGCTGTGCCCATACGCCCAACAACACCAGCCCTGTTCTCCGGAAGATTACCCTTCTCTGCCAACTCATCAATCCACTCTTGAAACTCGCGCGCAGTACTATTCTTCCTTTGCTTGAGCTGCACAACCTGGTATTCATACTGATCCAGTTTCTCCAATGCCTCAGTCAACTTGTCGTGAACCTTGGGCGCCTGACTTTGTATCCTCTTCAATCTCTCGCTAACACTAGCGTATCGAAACAAACTCCTGGGGAAGGCGACGAGTCCATGACCCATAAGGTAGATGCCCAGTATCAGACCCCAGGTATACGCCAGCGCCATGACCAAGCTCTTGAAAGTATCCACGTGGAAGCCGTTCCACAGAAGCAAGTATATCGAACCTACGATACTACACCCAGCCACAATGAGCCAATACCGGCCATTGCTCCTAAGCGCATACTGCAATCTTGCCTTGGGCTCTCTATACCCACTATCGCAGTACTCGCCTAGCATAGGCAAGATGGCCCACGTAAGCGCAAACGTGAGCCAGTATATGATGCGCCATGCCTTGTACACAACCGTGTCGTTCAGCCATATGCCTCTGGCGCCATCCGTTGTGTCGAGTCCAGCACTACTCGCGAGGTCGATGGGCAGGAGCACGACGATGCTGGCCGGCAGCGCTATTGCCAAGAAGACGGGTACGACGACGTATGCGGGTGTTGTGCGAAGCGGGAGATAGTAGCGTAGGAGGAGCAGAACGGCGCCGCATATGGACAGTAGGGAGAGGATGAAGAAGGCGGTTGATCCGGCCGCTGAGGACGTCATCGTGGAGTGTGGTGCGACGTGCGCATAAGAAGCGCGGGTTTACAGCTAGTTGATTGATGGTGTGTGTGGTGAGAGTGAATGGACGCCTTGGGATGGCGGGAACCCAAGATAGTCTGACAGTTGTTGCGACGGCGTGGAAGCGTCGGAACGCTCAATCTCGGAATGCGGAACGTACGCGACCCGTTGTGCTTTCCTGATTCTGGTTCTTCCTACCTCTGCACTATCATCTCTTCATCTACAGTATTTCATAATTTCCTTCACATTTTCAGAGTAACAGCTGTCTGCTTGGCATCAAAGACGCCGAAACATGTGTGCAAGCTAGGTCCCTACATTCGTCCGCGTCGCATCCAGCCGCACGCGTCATGGCCAAAGCCGCGCCTCTGGCCCCTGTCCCTTTTTAGCCTCTTTGTAATCACATCACATCGCCGATCCATCTCCGACGTCAGTTAGCGCAGCCGTCTTTCACGAGCGATTGCATCATTTGCCATCGAGAACGTTTACTACTGCGGGGGGCACGCTGCACATCACTAATCACCACTTCTATACACATCCACACCGAGCTCATAAACACACACCGATCTAGAATCTATCTGACAAACTTCGGCATCCCATCACCCACGCATAAGTACGCCTCCCACCACCCCTCTAGCAACACTACCCTCGACTACCAAACACAATACTCACCAACCTCCAGCACCTCCAAACTACCGCCAAAATTTCCTTCCTGCGTCACTTCTTCACGCGCGCCCCCTCGCCCGCCACAATGTCCGCTACAAAGACCAAGGTCCAGTCCATCATCGACGAGAACCCCGTCGCCGTCTTCTCAAAGTCTTACTGCCCTTACTGTCGCCAGGCCAAGCAGTTGCTCAGCGACAGTGGCGCAAAGTTCTACGCGATTGAGTTGGACCAAGTTGGTATGTAGACTCTGCAACTATCGACGGAGCTACAAGACTAGCAGCTAACATGCGCATAGATGACGGCTCAGCTATCCAGTCTACTCTCGGCGAAATGACTGGCCAGACCACCGTACCCAACATCTTCATCGCTCAGAAGCACATTGGTGGAAACAGCGATTTGCAGTCCAAGAAGGGTCAGCTCAACAACCTTCTCAAGGAGGCTGGTGCCGTTTGACTACCTGCAACCTCAACGGCCAAGCTATAGCTATTACACCATGGCATAATGCGAATGAAAATAAATCATCAACGTCACTCATCTTGTGCACTCGATACTAGTGATAACGCCAAAGTATGCATTGCGAATCTGTCAGGAATGATTCTAACTGGGTAATCTTTGTGGTTTATTGCCAGTGAGCCCAACTACTAGCCCACTCAACTCTCATAAAACAAAGCTTGGAACTACACCTACAGGGCTTTCGGCTTACGCTGTTTTCTCACCGCCATGCCCTTCTTTGCAGCCGTTCCATATCATTAACCATCGTTGATGCTATTCATGATGTCATTCTGCACATTCAAGAACACGGACGAAGCTGGATCTTCTAAGTCTGCATCGCATCCGTGAAACTTTGTGCGGCCGTCGTCGCAAAGTATCGTACATCTACATCGTCGTCTTGCTGGAGCTTCTCGAGGTTCGGCAGGATGCTCTTGGTAATGACATCTGTAGCCTTCTGGCAACCCTGGCCCGGTGTACCAGCCTTCTCGAGAGCGATGACAGTACCTTGCTCAGGCAGCTGCTTGAGCGTGTTGATGAGCTGACCATATGACTTCGCCACGTTGAATCTGATGTTGGGGATATCGTCATTGACCAGCTTGTCCATCATGGGGATGATGGACTGTTCAATGACATCCAGACTCAGTGCAGGCGCCAGTGTTGAGACGGCGAAGCATGTAGTCATTCGGTAGAGGTAGTTGGGGTGCTGGCCCATAGCCATGACCTTGGGAACGATAGCATCGTTGGCCCACTCTACACCGAAGACCTCCGTAAGCTTCTTCAAGTTCTGAGTCGACGCCTCACGGATCGAGAAGACGGTATCGCCGAGCCAGCTCATGCATAGGCTGCTAAGCTTCTCATCGAAGAACTGCACACCGAGTTGCGACGCGAGGAGAGGAACGTATTCGATGATTGCCAGGCGTACGCGCCATTGCTTGTCCTCGGCAAGTTGGACGATAGCGGGGAGGAGGGACTGCGAGAGGAGCTCGATGCCGATGACGTTGTTGACAGACTCGAGCTTGGAGATGATGTTTAGGCGAACGTCGGGGAATTCGTCCTTGAGCATCTGCAGGAACATGGGAAGGAGATGCGAAATGGTCCTGACTAGTGTTAGTAAGAAAGCACGTGGTCACGCGTAGTCGCAACTTACTCTTCCTTTCCAAGGATTGGAGCGAGTCCACTAATCTGGGTGCCAAGCGCAGCGCGAACATGCTGAGACTGATCGGAGACCAGCTCCTCTATGCTAGGCATAACCTCGTGTAGAAGGGTCTCACGCTCCAACAGCGCGCAGAAACCTAGTAGTGGTTAGCTCATGTGCCGTGCACCTGCTCCCAAGAGGCATACCTGGAATTTGTCCTGCAATGGCGCTGCGTACCTCGGCCTCTGTATCCTTGAGAAGCTTGACAAAGGCTGGCACAAGGTCGCGGTTGACAACTTCCTCGTCGACGGCTTTCGCAATCTAATTCCATTAGCGCATGCTTCCTTTCGCTACCAGCCGAACGCACCTTCTCAAATCGGTCTGCTACCATATACCGCACCCTCCAGCTCTTGTCCTCGAACAGACTCCGCAGCGCAGTCAGGAGAACACCATGGCTCGACTGTTGCTCCTTGGGTACCGCTTCGGCGATCGCGATGAGGATGTCGACAGTCAGGAGTCGGACACTGTCCTGGTCGTCTGCGGCGAGGTGCTGGAAGAGGGGAATCATCTCTTCGATGACAATGGACGGCGGCATGGCCTTGATGAACTTGGCGAGGTTGTTTGCCGCCTGTCTCCGTACCATGGGGGTATCATCGTGCACTAGCTGGCCGTAGTGCTGCCTGAGGGCTTCTTGTGAAGGGGGTGTAGCGCGAGTGTAGGGGGTCTGATAGAGTCCCGTCGCGGAGATCTTTGAGGTGAACCAGTCGGCTTTAGATAGGCGCAAGACGAGGGGTATGAAGTTTTCTTCAATCTGCTGCTGCGACAGCTCTTCGCAGATCTTGTTGAGCGATTCGACAGCCTGCACGTGTTAGCTGGCAGCCAGATCTAGGCGATTGCAGCGCACACCTTTTCCCGGACAAGGGGCTCTTCTATTGCTGCAAGGTTCTCGAGAGGCGACAGAAGCACGTGTGCATGCTCTGGGCCGCCGACGTACTCGACAAACTTGCCAAGTTCCTCGCTCAATGCTGTGAGAACCTCGTCCTCGTCCTCAACCGACTCTGAATACATCCGTTAGCTAGTCTAGACTGGGCATGTCGACCGGGCAGCCGCTCACCATCTAGAAACGGTATGAGTTCCTCTCGTGTCCGCTCGGCGCCTAGGGCGAGGGCAATTGTGTTTAGTCGGTGGATGGCGTTCAGGCGGAGGATAACGTCGTCGTGCTTGAGCTCGTCGATGAGCACGGCGATGGGGTAAAGCTCGTCATTTTGATTCGCGTCCATGGTTCAGGGTCTGGGGGGAGTTAAGTCTATGAGTGCGCGGTAGGGAGCTTAAAACGCGGGCGTGGTGTTGACGTACCTGGGCAGTTGGTGAGGAAGCGAAGAGGGGTGTCAGGGCGCTGAAGGGCCAGTCCGAGCTTTTCGAGCCACAGGCAGGCACCACCGACGCGCCACGCTCGCAGGATGGGGGTATTGCAGAAGAGATGGGGAACAGTGCTTGGAAGAAATTTACCCTTGAGTGCTCTGAACGATATTCGGTCTATCATCTGTCATATCTGTCGTTGTCATGCTCGGTTCTCCATATTGTGCTCTCTTGCTGCGCCACACCTGAGGCTAGTGCAGACGCCACATCAACTGGGGAAAGCACGATATGACGACTACAGAAGTTTCAGTAACGTCAACCGGATTTGTGCAAGGCCCACTTGGTCATCTCCTACATCTAACCCATCGGATCTCACCTGTAAGCAGAGAGCCGCATGGCGCGTGCTTGATGTCTTGTGACATGGTCTAGCGTCTTCCGCCCGCCAAGGTCGCAAAAAAGGACCGTTCCTACCCAGCAGCAAGAAAATCCACTACTGTGTAGCCTCAATACCTTCGAGACGGAAACCGCGGGTGTAGTGCAATGGACGACATACACGGCTCCAGCCGCCCTGGGAGCCAAGACGCTCCCAAGTTGAACACAACCGAGTCGGAACGGGAACCACTGCTTGCACGGCGCTCTTCGTCTTCATCACGCGCGGTACAGCAGCTATCCAAGCAGCTCACTACGCGACATGCATTTGCCGTTCTTGTTACACTTCAAATCGGGTCGGGAATCTTCGCTTCACCAGCGCAGGTTGACAGCAACGTGCCTTCTCCTGGAGCTGCTCTCCTAGTTTGGGTCCTTGGCGGGCTGCTATCATGGGCAGGAGCAGCATCGTTTGCTGAGCTTGGTGCAGCGCTTCCACTGAATGGTGGTATGCAAGAATACCTACGCCACATCTACGGTGACACGGCTGCCTTCCTCATGGCCTGGGTGTACATCCTCGGCGTGAAGCCTTCATCCATGGCCATCCAAAGTATCGTCATCGCCGAATCCATAGGATCAGTCACATCCAGTACTGGCGACTTACCAGATGCCAAAATGCTCAAACTCATCGCTGCCATAGCTTTTGTCTCCATGGTGTTGCTCAACTCCATCAATACCAGGTTCACAATGCGGCTGAGCGAGTCTTTCACGGTCTTCAAGCTGTCGACCGTGGCCCTGATAGTCTTAGGTGGGGTCGTTGCTGTAGTGGCACATCTGATCAACCCAAACTCTTCGTTATCTGGACCGAGCGACTGGTACACTCGCAATTGGTTTCAGACAAGGTCGACAGTATCGGACGGCCAAACTATCGACTGGGTGTCAATGAGGACATGGGATCGTTACGGTCACTATTGCGCAGCGATATATGGAGGACTTTGGGCGTATGACGGATGGGATAATGTAAGTGCATACTTCTTGTGCTCCAACAATGCCGGCTGATAGCGTTGTCCAGGCCAACATCGTTGCGAGTGAAATCCGCGACCCAGGTCGTGCTCTTCCAAAAGCGATCAAAGCTGCGATGATCGTGGTACTCAGTTCATTTGAACTTGTGAACGTGGCTTACTACATCCTTGTACCTTGGGACAAGCTAAGCAGCAACAACGCAGTGGCAGTCGCTGCTGCTTCATCCCTCTTAGGGAGACCTGCTGGTATTCTAGTTACTATTCTTGTTGCCATCTCCTGCGCAGGGTCCATCACTAGTAATGTCTTCGCGGTGGGCAGACTGACGATGGCTGCATCGCAACGCCATTATCTTCCGGCAGTATTCAGCAAACGAGGGTTGCCAATGACGCAGAGGTCTGAGGCAGACACCACCGCTTCATTCAGCCTCGACGCTCCCATGTAAGCCCTTCTGACTTATTGCATTCCACAACTGACTAACGCGGAAAACAGTTACGCTAACGCTTTGGCTTTGGTCGTAACCCTTGTCTATATCCTGACAGGTAGTTTTCGGGCACTCTTGACGTTCGTTGGTATGGCTGAATGGGTCTTCTACGTTAGTACGGTAGTTGGACTGCTTATACTCCGCCGCCGAGAACCCCAGATGGAACGGCCTTACCGCCCACTTATTATTCTTCCCATCATCTTCGTCATCGTCGGTACTCTGGTAATCTTACGATCTGCACTATTTGCGCCAGTACAGAGTGGAGTCTTGGTAGGACTTCTTCTAGTTGGCGCTCTGATTAGCATGTTACGGAGTAGAGCGAGCTCATGACGATCGATCGATGAATCTGGCAGCGGCGAAGGACGCGCCTGCAGCATTTTATTCCGAGTTCTAAGCGGCATTGAACGGTGAAGTGCCTGCAATCTGGTTTCTTCAAGCTCTAGATCTCCAAGTATAGCCGAGGCAATCTGTCTAACTTAGACAATGGCGACGTACTGAAATCGACTGGACCACCATCGCTAGTGATATGGCTAAGGTGGATGTGGAGCTTACCTATGGAGCCGACGCGCTAAGCAAGGTTCAATCACCTAGCCCGATGGCAGGCTACTTTCCCCGCAACTTAATTTCGACCTCGCTGCCGGCATCGACGTTTTATCGATACCACGACCTTCCATGCTCACTATGGTGATCTTGTCCGTTCTTACCAATCGCCTATCTGCAATACACCCGGTGCTACACCCCGTCACGTTGGTAACACTACCGCAAGTTGCCCCGGCCCTGGGTCATGTACATTGCCCAATCAGATTTATATGGCTAATAAAATGTCCATATCCATACCATGGCTAACCTCCGTCTTTTCCGGATATCAGTACTATGACGACGAAGCAACATGGCCACTATATACGGTCTCTCGTAACGAGACACAATCTTCGGGCATCTACGAGGCAAAAGCACACGACCGCCTGACATTCGGTCCATGATAGCAAGCCACATTGTACCTTACAGGATGACTGCCAGGCCCTAAGATCAGATTCTAGAGCGTTTCTGGATTTTGGGGAACGTCTAAGTTGTTTGACATACATACTGTATGTGTTCTTACACGACCTGTGGAAAAGTGCTGTGCGATGAGGAAGGACTGAGATCACGCACCGCTTTGAAGCAGAGTCCTCTTCCAACCAACGGGGTCACATGTGCCAAGGACGTGAATTGCAGTCTTGGTTGTGTACACGTACTAGTCATTGAATCATTGATGCGGACTTTCGGTTATTGTTGGAGGTTTTGCGATATCCACGCAAACACTTGAACAGTCGAATGCATTGGTCCCTTGCGAGCCACACTGTTAGCCTTCTATAGAGTATCAATCTTGACTCAAGGTACTCAGTAGCTTCAGTGAGCGATTCGCTTTGGAGTTGCGGGGAAGCCCCTGGGACATCGCGTAGATGCACGTCTTGCAGCACATGCAACAATGTCTGGCTATTCCAAGGTCAGATCGAGGAATCGCATACCTACATGGGCCACTGGGTAAACAACCTTTATCGAATTTATTCAGGAATGAAATTTCTCACCAATGGTATTGGATGAGATCAGTGTTTTCTTATTACTCCGCAGATGGTTCTGGATTGCGACGAGCCGAGATGGGACTCGGGTTGTCGTACAGCGTCATGCTGCGTCCAAACGATGTACATACCACGTTCGATGAACTAGGGACGAAAACAACCGCAATATAGGATACGGGAAAACGGAAAGAGAGACTCCACGGCACTAGTAGACCGCCAAGCGACGATGAAGTATGTCGGAGAGCAAAGTATAAAAGAAGGCAAAGGATGGACTTCAAAATGACTACCATCAACATCAAGCAGCATCTCAGCATTCTACCTTCGCTTCCACCAGCCCTTCATTGTCTACCAGTCAAGAAGAAATCTTCAGCAATAAATATGCATTACTCCATCCTCGCCTTCGCTGCCGGCGTCGCTGCCGCTCCTTTTGCTTCCACTGGAACCACCACTCTTTGCCCTGCTGGGCTTTACAGCAACCCCCAGTGCTGTGCCACTGATGTCCTTGGTGCTGTTGGTTTGAACTGCGCAGTCCGTATGTCTTCCGCTCCTATGTCTTTTCTTGCATACAAAGATCAGCGCTAACGCTACAAACTAGCTGCCACCACTCCTGCCAACACTAGCGATTTCATCAGCGGCTGCGCTGCCACTGGCCAGCAAGCCAAGTGCTGTGTTATTCCCGTTGCGGGTCAGGACGTTCTGTGTCAGGATGTCAGCCCTGGTGCCGGCGCCCCAGGTGGCGGTGCCCCCACCGCTACTGTCACTGCTACTGCCACAGGTGGTGGTGGTCCCACTCCTACTGCTGGTCCTCCAGCCCCTCCAGCCCCTCCAGCCCCACCCGCTTCCAGCTCCTGTGAGTCTAGCACTGCGCCAGCTCCTACTCCTTCCGACTGTGGCTGCGACGAGTAGTACAACGAGATGATGGATGAAGTCAGCCGAGGCATGTAAACATGAAGCTTGGACGGAGAAAGGAGGAATGAAGATATGAGTCAACATATATGTAGTTGTCGTTGGAGTCCATTCAATATACGGCTGTAGCACCAACCTCCCGTTTTCTGGTGATGAAATGGTTAAATTGAATGCAATGATGCGGTGTTATGATGCGTTCAACTTCTAATCATAGATGAACAGTAGAAGTCAAACCGGATACATGAGCACGTTAAGCCAATAGCCTGACTTACTAAAGTGTAGTCTTTTCACATTACCCATTCAATGCAGCAATAGGGTCGTTGTTCGGAACTGTAAATAAAGTGCTCTTCCCGTTGCCTTGACTGAATATTCTCTCATCTTCGAAAATCGTCCGCAAGCACTTATTTGAGAGGAAGAGCGCAAGGCCACAGTCAGTTCCTGTAACGCAGGCGATGCAGCCATCGTAGGGACTTTTCGCCGCACTGACAACCTTGTGACCTACTCCCAATCTCAAATAGCCATTACTAATCCTTACGCCGTTCGCTGTGGATATGATGCTATTTGGAACGTATGCTGTCTAGTAGGCTGAGCCAGGGATTCCGATGGTGATGGTGGTGGTTGAGTAGACAGTCGAGATGTACTTTTGAGAACTCCATTCCCACATTCACATCCAAGACGTGAAGAATCTGGTAGCGGTTTCATCGAGAGGGATGAGAACATATGTCATTGTCGCCATACTAATGATGGTACTAGTATTGGTTGTTGTAGTAGCAGTGGTTGTATTGGTCCTAGTTGAAACCACGGTAACGATGTCTCCACGGTAAAGATTGGCGGTATGTCCTTTAGGTCTACATCTGATAAAGTCTTTGTCCACTTGTCCTGATCTTCGCTTGTTTTGCTCCTTCTCATGAAGTTATACATTGCGAAATAGACGGATACACAGCCAGGAGTTGCTGCATTAGTCGTCGATATCTTGCTGACCAGTGAAACTCTGATGATCAGGGTGGTATCTGTCTCAATTGTGGACACGATACTCATCGTGGTGACATATCTACTGTCAGCAGTGTCTGTGGATGCATTAAATCTGCAACAAGAAGGACAGTTAGATATCTCGAAGCGGTGGGAACCGGGGTCTTTGCAGATTTCCAGTACGTTTTTGGTGGTGTGAATACTAGTAACCCGCGCGAGATCTGCACTCGCGCCTAGCAACAGGAGAATAGCGGCTGCTTCATGGTGACAGGGAATGAATGTGCTCGATGATTCAGGCAAATAAAAAGCGCACCTTCGCAGTTATCAAGATACCCAATCGTGAACCTAGTGTAAATACTACTAATGATTCTGATGTCTTACGTATTCTCGTCTTGCCTCAATGTTCCCGTACCTATCGATACCTGGGTATTTCTTACAAGTCGCCTAGGGTTTGTACGAATTGAGCACCAACTTCAGCAGCCTTGCACACTTTTTCAGTCACCACCTTAAGATTAACGCTATTTAGCCAGCCTCACATGGTCTTGGTAGCTTTAGTGTACACCTCCATCTCTGGTGCTTGCGTCTATTGCGACCTTCAGCAGAGAGGGAAGCAAGGGCAGAGCTCGTATCAATAAGTCCACCCTTTGAATACAGTTCTGCCGCTTGGTCCTCAACGGATTTATCAGAATGTAATCTAACAAGATCTGTAAATAGGACGTATGGGGCTTGGAGTGAACAGTAGATACAGGTCAAGGGAAATCGGCAAAGGCATCCACGCCAGTGAGGGGCGGTGCACGGCCCCACAACCTAAGATTGCAAGCACATCTCCATCGGGTTGGTCGAAAATCGCAGCGGTGGCCCGATTCTTCTGAAGCAAGACAGAAGCTACACGCTTGCCTTTCGCGCAAGTCGCGCGATACAACTCACGGTTCCAGGATGGGCGAAGAATTGGTTGTGTAAACTTTCGTCGATACAGTAACTAATATGCGTTTTGCAGTCTGCTACACGGCCATGCTCCAGCGGCAACCTTCGTCACTGCGACCTTACCATTCGCACTATTTCCTCTATCACACCGCTTTATTCGCTTTCTCGGGGTCGCCTATACTTTCTAACGCGCTCCCCACGCAACAATGCTGGAGCGTACCATCGACAAGCGAGCCGTTGCAGCTGTGATGTCATCAAGTGTTTCCTTGTCAGCCTCACCAAACCCAACAGCTTAAATATATTGGAGCCGTGCAAGTGTTAGCGAACTTTGCATGCAGACGGCTCGTCTTCTAGAATATTATATGGAATTGTCCGAGCCAGGAGCAGCCTCCGTTGGTGGCTGCTGACGTGGAGATTTGCCTTGTTTTGCCTGCTATGTGCACTGGTCCTGGCCTTCACGGCCAAGCTATGATAGGATTAAAGTGGCAGTCGGCACATCCGATTACCATAGGAGAGGATGCCTCCTATCAATGCGCGGTGGCCAGCTAGTATTTCCATGGTATGTGCCTTGAAACCGCACAACAACCTTCCTTATTGGCCCTGTTCCCGCAAGCAAGGCCCCCGGTTTGCTTCCAAAATAGTGGCAAGCTACTGCAGTAACAAGATGTCGGGAACCGTTGGCAGGGGCCAAAGATCACTGATAGGCTAGGTCCTGGACACACGTGCATGGGCTGCATCAGCCGCCCCCATTCGGGATACGGAATGGCCACGCCTATTAGCAGCAACATGTTCGCGACACCGAAAGCCATCTAGCCAGGTCTCTTTTTACCCTCAAAACTCGGTAACGAGCAGCATCTCATACAACTCGCATCGCCTATCATGTCTGCAGGCCTCGAATTTGCTGCGGGGATATTCGCTATCATTGGCGTTGCTGAAGTTATCGTGCGAACGGGCCGGGAGGTCCATGGTTTCCTGCGCGATATTTCTGGCGCTCCAGAAGAGATTGATCGATTATGTACTACTGTCAAGGAAACCACACTCCTCGCTGAGACCGTCAAACAGATTCTGGAAACGCTCGCTAGCCGGAAACCAGCCGATACCACGGATCGCATTACAGCTCTATTCGAATCTGCACTTAAGAGCTTACAACGTGAACTTCAAAATTTGAGGATACTCAACGCGAGATTCAGAGGTGTGAGCAACAAGACTTGGAGTAGGGTGAAGTACGTTCTGGACGAGCGTAAAGTCAACAAGATGTTCAACAATCTTGAGCGGGCGAAGAGTTTACTCGCAAACTCTCTGCACGTCGCAAGCAGGTATATGATTCCTCGCGTCGCGGATGAACCTGCGCTCATAGTAGATTTAGGCAAAGATCTGACGACCAACATCTGGAGACTCTAAAGAGGCACAACACAACTCAAAAGTTGTTGGCTTCGACTAAGCGGAACCAAGCCACACTGATACAAGGACAAGAGCTTCTGGGGCGTCTGGCAGTCTGCCATTATCAGGAAACAAAACGAGCTTCAAAAGAAATAGCGATTGCTCACCAAGAGCATCTGATTGAGCATCAAAGGACCCGAGACGTACTATCGGCAAAGCTTGAGGACGTCATCGTCACCCAGTTCGAGAAGTACCGCATCTCTCGCGCTAGATCCGTGTCGACTAGAGATGTCTTCTTCTTTGGTGAACGTCGCGACATGATCATGGCTTATCTGCTCATTGTCAAACCCCATTTGGAAGTTGCGCTTGCCAATTTGTTCAACGACGGTATCAGCACCTTTCCACCACATTACATTTCCTGGCTACAGTCCGAGTACGAGAACCTCATAGCATCAGCAGCGCAGGAGGAAGCGACAAAGCACCCGCAGTCCACTGCAACCTCTCTGGACCGTTGGCATTACTCTGAAGAGACCAAATCGCGCCATCTGACGACACCTCGGCGTGTAATAGGGCAATCCAAAATCAGGTCTACTACACAAGAAGCGCATTACGCGAACCTCTACCTCAGCACACCAGCTATCGCTCACAAATCCTCATATACACATACTACTCCGTTCGGCAGTCTGCGTTTACAAACTTCTCGCAGAGCGTCCAGATCGAAGCTTCGACGTCCAGATGAGGAGGCTAGCTTCACTTTCACTTGCGGTATCGGGCGGTCACTCCACGCTATTCATGCCCACTTTCTTCGCAACGCTTCCGGTCCATCGAATCCAAGGCTCTGCGCCCAACTCAGTGTCTTTACCTTGGCTGAGTCCGAAACCCACTACAACCAGCTTTTCGCATCTGCTAGTGCTCACGAGATTGATGATGCACTACGACAAGGCGTGATTTCTCCGTATGAGATCAACCGAGAAGGAAGAAATCTATGTCTCTATGTAAATTGTACCCAAATATTCTGATGGAATGACTCAACGCTAACCCACAATGCGTAGTATGCTGCAGAGCACACACGGATAGACCTGTTCGATTACTTGGCAAGTCAAGGTATCGGCGTATCAAACCTGAAGTGAGTCGTCTCTACCATCCTGTAACAACCTTTTCCTAACGTAAAAAAGCCACGATGTTAGCCTAGTCGCAGGTCTCTTCATGCGCTCGATAGTCGATCATGATCGAGTCGCATTCGAGAGAACCGTTGATCACATCATTCCTCAGGTCTACGAGTCGTCCTCGTTTCTTTTCGAGACAACAATGAATATGCTGCTTTGGGACTACTATAAAGGCAGATCGCGTTCTCTATTGGGTGAACAGATACAAAGATTGCAGCAAGAGGGTCTCATATCGGAATCAGTGATTCTCAATGATGACCCGTGGGACTGGCCTTCTGTAGCAGGTATCATTGCACCACTCTTCGAAATTGATGCTGCATACATCAACACGATGGGTAGTCTTGGCCGCAACAGAATCCAGCGTTGTTATTGCGTTATCGATCATGAAGGCAGTCCAGGAGACCCAATGGCTATCGAAGAAATCGCCAACGCGCTGATAAGAGCGGGTATCGATGTACACCATCGCGATCATGATGGTCTGACGCCGAGTATGTACGCTAAACGCTGTGGCGCATGGGATGGATGGTGCAGTGCGCTTGCGAGGAACGGATTGCGCATTGAAGACGTGGTGCGAGAAGAAAAGGCGGAATGGCTTTTAGAAGAAGGATGGAGAGAACATTGGGTGGAAAGGTATGAAGAGATATGGAAGCCAGTTGATCATGGGTCTGTGCTGGCGCAGAAGACGGAGGACGGAGAATAGAAGCCATGATGTCATCACTTTTCCTCGCTCACAACTAGTTGTTGAATCATCCCCGATGCTCAATCCATCATCATCTGTCTCGATTGCATCTCTCGAATATGACAAAGTCCTGCACTCTCTGTTCAAAACCCCGTGACGTCCTTGTGCGCTGTCAGATCGACGAGTCGCAGAAATGGCATTTCGTCTGCCCTGGAACATGCTGGAAATCAGTTTCTGGTGGCGTTGAAGATGCAAAGGGCATGCAAGAGGAATACCCATATTACCGATATGGCGGTATGGTGAGTTTTTGCAAATGATTTGAGAGAAGGAAAGATGGCTGATCTGGAGTCGTGGGTAGTGGAAAGATAGAAGTGCCGACGGGCCGGTTAGCGCAAAGAAGCCGAAGAAAGTCAAGGAGAGGCAGAAAGAGGAGATGAAGGCGAGGGAGGGAAGCACTGCGATGTCTTCCGGGATAGAGAAGTAAGACTAAGGAGGGGTAGGTAAAATTCCCGTTGTTTCATCATTAGAAATGATCTCGAGGAGAAAGGCAAAGTGCTAACGATGAAAGGTAGAGTGACGGCTTATACAATATCCATATCAAGCTTATATGGCATATCGGAACTTCCTGTTGTGGAAGTCTGTAGTATCCTCGATGGCATCCGCGTCGTTTAGATCATCGTCTTGGCTATGCGAACCCTCAGCTTCTTCGCGGTCGCGTTGAGCGTTCCTCCGTGCGAGTAAGGCTCGTAAGCAAAGTGCTAGCACGACCTGAGAGACAGCGCATCCCAGAAACATCTTCACGCCTGTCTCGTATTTGGGAGCTTCTTCAGCCAAGAAGGCCTGAGGGCCTAAAGTGGTTGGTCTTAGTAATGATGGTCTTGAGATGGGCCAGAAATGCAGGAGAGCTTACCAATAATGTTACCAACACAGTATCCCAGAAAGACGAAGGCTGTGCTTGTGGTTCGCTTTGTGTATCCACCTACATTTGATGCAGGTAGCTGCAGAGCAATGACTAGAGAGCCAACAAACGAACCGGTCTACTTCCGTTAGCTACTGATTAGAAAGGCTGCTGCGTGTTCACGACATACCAAGTAATATCCCGCCAAGCATCCAGCCGTGTTGGAGCGCGGTAGCTGCCATATTAAACACGTGCCTATTATTGTGGGACAAAGGTAAAGAGCCATGATGAAGGTGCGCGCGTTGGGAAGTCGTGAAGCGAGGAAAGGACCTGTGAAAACCCAGAACACCTGGGCGAAGCCCTGTGGAATCCCGTATAGCGTCGTTTTGAGTGGATCACCTCCTGCTACGTCCTTGACGATGAGTTTGCCGAAGTTTGCATTACCGCCGTTGATCATTTCATTGCATAAGACGAAGAAGAAGAGTATCCAGATCTGAGGGTCAATCAGGGCCTCCAAGACCTGCGGTAGTTTGATCTTTCTGTTGTAAACTCCAGTACGGTTGCTGGCGGCACGGGCGATCAAAAGAGCTTTCTCTTCTGTAGTAAAGCTTTTGGCTGTCATGATGTTGTTCGGCAGTCTGAAGAAGAGAAGTATGGACCAAAGAACGGTCATACCTCCACATATAATGTATATGATCTTCCAGACGACGAAGGTCTTTGCGTATCCACAGCCGTAGAAGAGTATACCACCAACGGCGCTACCGATGCCATTAAAGCAGTAGAACATACCTGCTCTTGCAGGCTGCTGCTTCCCGACGTACCACATTCCAACCATCTGCAAAGGCGAAGGTGTAAAGTCAGTGTATGTGTCATATGTCTGCTATGTAATCAAGACCTACCATCATGAAAGCCGGGGTGACGACACTCTCGAAGACACCAAGGAGGAATCGCATGGCAGCAAAGCCCGCAAAGTTGTGCGTAGCGGCTGTAAGTAACATAACTGAGCCCCAACAGAAGCAGTAAATTGACACGACTCGACCAGTCGGGAAGTGCTGCGCAAGGTATGCTGATGGCCATTCTGCGAACAAGTAGGCGAAGTAGAAGATTGATGCCAGCCAGGAATACTGATCGCCGGTGATACCAGTGGTTTCGAAAAGATCGAATACGGCAGAGTAGCTGATCGCTTGCTTGTCGATGTATTGGAGGAAATACGTTCCGCATAGCAGTGGTAGCAATAGCAAATCGACTTTCCTGGAGACCTTCTTGTTCGCATTTTGGTCTTCGAGGAGCTCGGCAATGTACTGGGGAGTGATATTGTGTTGCCGCAGAAATAGGTTCGCTTCGTCCAGGTCTTCGACTTCGCCCACCATGGCGCTTTCTTCCTTCTTGAGAGAGTTGCCATCCATATTGTCCAGCTGGATCTCTAAGTCTTTCGACATGGCCACTGCTTTGTCGTCGCCCTTGAGGGCGTTCAGTTCAGGTTGCATGGTGAAGAACGAACATGGACTGGCGACGCACTCCCAATATCTCTGAGGCTCGACCATACATATACTTAATCTTGCCCATAGACTTTACCCCAACTTTGAAAGCCGCTTTGTCTGACGACGTACCCCGCGCTATGGGATTCCGATTGCGCATGGGCAGAACCTATGCGGGTCTCGATAAGAGGACATTCGATGACAGGTATCGACTATCCAATCATGTTGCTCGGAAGAAGCTTCCATACTTTATTCCTATCTTGTTATCAGGCGGAGCAGTGCTTCCGTACAAGCTGGAAACCCGCACCCTGGGTTAGGAATCGAAGTTGTGGGTCGCTGCCCCGGTCAACATTAGTAGTATGCAACAGTATGAGAACGTTACAGCAACTGTAGCGATGCGACGTCGGTAGTGATAAGAACGCCACATACTTGCAGATGGGAGATACAATTAGTGTCTTGTGATATCCAGGGTCAGAACTTTTAGTGAGCGCTAGCCGCCGTTAGCCTTCCTTTAGCGTCTCGGTAATACTTCGGCTGGATGTTGTTGCTGTCGGCATATCTCTGTCCTTGTATCTATCTATTTCCCGATCTATCGATTGTACGAGAGCTCCGAGGACGGCATCTCTCAAGCCAATGCAAATCGTACAATGTGCGATATGTCACCAAGATTAGATAGTTACCTGCTGCAATCCTTCTCAGATAGTTGATTTGATGACAGATATCCTTTTCGGTACCTAATTCTACATCCGATACTGTTTTGACCATGTCTAGAAAGACAATATACACGGAAGACGCGCCAGCCGCCCCACTCAACGCTTCACAGGCGGTAGTATGCAACGGTATGGTTCATTGCTCTGGTAGCCTTGCGCTCGAGGGGAAAACGATGCAGATCATCCCGGGAGGTATACAAGCAGAGACAGTAAATATATGTACCATGAAGAGGTCAACACCGGCTAATTATATTGCTTCAGCATCGGGTACTTGAAAACCTGTCCACCATACTCAAAGCAGCTGGTAGTAGCCTTGCTAGCGTTATCAAACTTAACATCTTTATCACCTCCATGGACGACTTCAAGGCCATGAATGAAGTATATGATAAGTTCTTCTCCAAATTCGATCAGAAACCGGTAGGTCACTTACGTGGCGGTGTGGCAAGTAATCGTTTTGACATTGCATCGTAGTGCCGGACGTGCATACCGGTTCCGCAGCTGGCTCTCGGTGCCAAAGTCGAGATGGATTGTGTCGCAGTTTTGGAGATGCCAATTGCGAGACTGTAAGCGTGACCGGGGTGTAGGTGCGGTTCTCTTTGGTCGTGATGGTTCGGAAGATGTAGCTGTTGGGAACGTGCAGGAGCTGGGAGGGTGCGGCCGACGCCTTGCCTGATTGAGTGACGCAATCTTATCGATAACGAACTGGAAGCATGAATCCTCCAAGAAATCACTTAATTCAGGCCTGCGCAATACAGTTAACGAAGGTCAGCATTCATGAGCCTCGCGAATGGTAGGACCCGATCGTGGATACCGGAAGCTTTGGGTTATCCGGCGGAGAACTTGCGGTGCGGGCTTGGCGTCGAACATGCACCTTTGACCCGTCGACTACTTAAGGCTTAGCGAGGCCAATAACCGCTTGTGCACCTCGAGACAATAGCCCGTCGTTCATTGAACCTTGCAAACAAGTCCCGGTAATCGTTGGCGCACCTACGTGACGTTTGTACAACGACAGCTACACAATGCCTAATATCATCGTTATTGGGTAAGCTCGTTCCATCGTGCAGCAGACGTCGTCTTTCTACAGCTAACACATCTTGTGGTGAAGAGCAGGAGTCTCCGGGCTGACATCAGCGTATCTCCTATCCAAGGATCAAAGCAATAAGATCGCTGTTGTAGCAAAGCATATGCCAGGCGACCACGACATTGAATATGCATCACCATGGGCTGGCGCAAACTTCATGCCGTAAGCTTGCACACAAAAGCTACAAGCTACAAAATCAGCTGACGCATAGCGGGAAGGATGTCCTCATCATCAGATAGTCAATATGAACGCAAAACATGGCCCCAACTCAAGCGGTTAGCGACAGATGTACCAGAAGCAGGCATCCATCTTCAGAGTCAGTAATCTCTTCTACCGTTACATATCACGGTCCATGGCTAACAAATTAGAATGTCGAATCTATCGCCGACGAAAAGACATGGATAAGCTAAGAAGTAGTGGCGGCACAACTTTTAGCAACGTGTTTGCTGAGAACCCCTGGTGGCGCGAACTGGTGGACGACTACCGAGATCTCCCTATCTCCGAGATGCCATCAGGAATGGCATCAGGCTGTGAATTCGGCTCTGTATGCATCAACCCGGCGCTTTATCTCCCATGGCTAGTGGGCCAATGTCGCGCAAACGGAGTGGTGTTTCATCGAAAAGTTTTAACACATGTATCTGAATTACGATCCATTGGTGTTGATGGTTTCAGTCCCGATATCGTTGTCAATGCGACAGGACTATCATCTGCCAAGCTAGGAGGTGTCGAGGATAAAAGTTGTTACCCCATCCGCGGGCAAGTGGTCGTAGTGAGAAACGTGGCCCCAGCGATGATATGCGTTTCTGGAACGGATGACGGCGACGATCAGGCATGTTATATGATGACACGAGCTGTTGGTGGAGGAACAATCCTAGGAGGCACGATGCAGAATGGAAACTGGGAGAGCCAACCGGATCTCAACACCGCCAGTCGCATCATGAAGAGAGCTGTGAGTATGTCCCCTGAGCTGACAGATGGCCAAGGGCCGGAACATCTTGATGTTATTAGACATGGCGTTGGGTTAAGACCTGGAAGGGAATCTGGCGTCAGAATCGAGAGGGAGAAAATGGATGGAATCTGGGTCATACACAATTATGGACACGCTGGGTGGGGCTATCAGGGGTCGTACGGATGCGCTGAGAAGGTTGTTGCTCTGGTTAACGAGATCGTGCCGCAAGCTAAACTATGAATGTGAGTAACAGTGGAAGAAGAATATGAATGGTTCAACTCGATGTCCAGAATAGAACATGGAGGGCTCTCGATACACATGTGTGAACCCCTGGTACACTTAGAGAACTACTGCTGAGACAGCTCAACCTTGGACCACCAAAAATCACTTTCCTCTTTCGCATAAGTGTCACTAACCATGATAGCCGGCTCGCCGATAGTCTCTCCACCAATCAACTCCGTATTGTCTCTTCCAAAGATCATCACCTTCGGATCTGATCTATTGTAAGGCTTCCATTCCGTTCTGTTGGCATACGAGCCGCCAAGCGCATTTGGGGTGCCGGTACAAACGAAGCTAGTGACGTAGGCATGCAGAGTACCCGACAACTCGTCCTGGCTCTTAGACTTCGCGATGAATGAAGGATCTCTTACTTCATAGAACATGTTGTCTGCGTGACGAGCTCCATAGACGATATCCCGCTTCATTGCCCAGTGGTATAGATATACGGGGGTATCCTGGCTAGCATAGAAAGCCGTTTGACGGACTGGGGCCACGTATGCATAGTGTGCATAAGCCGCTTCGATACGCTTATACATTGGGCCAACACCGTGCTCGAGTCGTGTCTCTTTATAGATGGATTCGGGTACCTCTGTCGGATCAGGATACAAACGGTTTATCGTTTGAATATCATCTTCGCTCATTTGCGGCAGCAATGTCTTCCAGAAACCCAGAAAATCTGCAGAGGTCGACATGTTTTTGTTCACATACAGTGAGCCTTCGTTGCCTTGAAATCCGGTCATGATTGGCATTTTGTGCCATTTCCCTGTTCGCCAGGCGTCAATTGGACGGCGGCGAATGATTTCGTTATCAATCACTGGCTGGAACGCCCAACGTAGACTGGGGTTATACTTTTGGAAGACCTTAGTTTGGGCTTTAGCGATTGCGGAAGTCGGAAGTTTACGGAGGTAGGTAAATATCTCTGACTCGGGTAGTGATGATGGACATTCAACTTCCTTCAAGAAGTCGGCAAATTGCATCTCGTGGATTTCTGCGTCTGGCTTACGGACGGCGCGGGACGTTGGAGCTCCAGATTCTATGACAACACGGTGAAACTTAGGCTTTTTGCCCTCTTGGTAATTCAAGAGGTGGTGTCCTATCTAGAGAAATGTCAGTCAGGCTGATCAGAAAGAACACAGGCTTGTACTCACAGAATGTGCGCCGGCTGAAAGTCCTATGAGCGTTACGTTGTTCCTATCACCCCCAAAGTGCTGGATGTTCTCTTCAACCCAATCCAGCAAGCACATCTGATCCTTCAGACCTAAGTTGAGCGCGCCTTCTGCGGCGCTCAGCTTTGATGGTAGAAAGCCTAGGGCTCCTATACGATAGCCGAATGACACTGCAACAAACGGAAGTTCAGACCATCCCACCATGGATGCAGTGTCATGCATTGCGGCATTTCCCCGATTGAAAGCCCCTCCATGAAGATACACTGCCACTGGCAGGGCGTTTGATCCATTGTGTTCAGCTTGTCGGAAGATGTTAACAGTAAGGCAGTCTTCACTCTCCTCGAGCGTCGGTCCAAGCACGATGAACTGCTGTGCTGGCGCTCTTGGACCGAAGTTTGAGGCATCGATAGTCTCCTGACTTGGTGCCACTTTCTCTGGTGGTCGGAAGCGGCGTTCACCTGTTGGTGGTAATGCATAAGGAACGCCCTTGAAGGCTTCAACCGCACGAGGGTAGTCGCCGCGTAAGGTGGTGCCTACAACAGTACCTTGAGGGATTCGCACTTCAGGTCTAGACATCGCTTTAGATGTGTTTTTGTTCCTGTCAATCTGTTAATATGTGGCACATTCATACAGCTTACACTCAATCTTGCGACGTACCTTCGAAACTTGGAGAAAGCTTTCAAAGACTAAGTGTATGCAGTACGTTTTCTTGATGAGATCTTGTTCATGTAATGCCGACATAATACCAATATACCGATGTTCTTAGATAGCCGTTGGAGTACTGCCCGGCATCGGCAATTGCCCCGCTATTGTTGCCTCACCTAACTTTACGGCTATCAACTCCCCAACTCGCTATTACACGGCTTGCAGCGAATTCCCGTCGGCGCACACTCGTTGCATGGGTTATCCGTCGGATCTTTTCCGTTAGCTCGAGATGGCGCATCAAGCGGCTCTGGATTGATAAGGTCTTATTGACACATTGCCTACATCCTGTTCGGCAAGCACTAACCCAGACGTCGGTAGTACGTCGGCTCGTCCTCCAAGACCTTATCAGTGCCAAACGTAAGAACAGGAAAGGATGCTACATCCCACTATTGTAACAATTGCTTCTCAACCTCAGACTATCAGGATCGTACGGATCGAACACGCCCCACCAGCTCGAGACATGCTGCAGGGAGGGTCCGTCGAAGAGCTGTCGCAAGCCACTTGCAGCCTGTTTGCTGTAAATCTGCTACCTGGCTAGGTCATAAATCTGAGAACATTGTAGGAACAGGCAATGCGCGGGGGAAAGGATCCTCTTGCCAAGTTCTGGCGAATTATGAGATGGTAGACGTGGCTGCAGCAACATGCTTGTACGACGATGGCTTCAGATGTAAGACTTATGGCGATGGTGTTTGAGTGGACCTCAGGAGCGACAGCAAGAACTTCCGACGTGCACGTGCTGTCTTTGACCTCAAGCCACTTGCTTGGCTGTTGCCGTCCACTCGAATGCCAAATCGCGTCGCGACCCGCGTCTGCATTCCCAACCTCCCACACCTACAATGCATATTTACTATGGAACTCGTCCTCTCTTATTTCTCGCAACAATTCTCTAACTCTTCCGCTTGTACGATAAGCTATGATCGGGCCAGATGCTATCTACTCAGTGTCCTTACACGGTCAAGCCGCGCCGACATCCTGCTCGATGTGTATATCAGACACGTCAGTTCCTCTGGCCTTGTTCTACGACACGATAAGACGGACTGGCCTATGTTGACACGATATTCTCAGATCAGTTGTCTACTTACAGGGGCAGGTATCAGCACGTATGCGTACAACTCGAGGTTTCCCATGCTAAACCATGCTCTAGCAAAGATGGCTGTACATGTGCTCGAGACCAGATTCTCAAGTTACCTAGGTATTATGGTGGTCCTCTCTCTATAAACAACATCCTAATACCTGAGAGTTCTCCAGAACTGGTATCGTTTTGATCCATCCACGCGCATATGCGAGGAGTCGAGACTCAGTTAGAGTCAACCCACTCATTATCTACTCGAGCACATTGCTATCCGAGGAGCTTTTTATTCTGGCTTGAATAAGAACACTTCTACTACTGGTGATGAACCCATCGCCGAGTCTTTGTCTCTTGCTATCGTACATCGTAGAGGGTTGATCTGTACCATCAGTGGATTGTGAAAGCACATACGCTTTGTCGTTTTCTGGTTTGCTTACTGCATCCAGTATAAATTAGTTTGGTACACGTAAGAGCAGACCATGCGCAGAATGGGACCGTCTACCTGCCGGGCCAAAACGAATGCTTGACTTTCAACAGTCCTATTCAAATGCTCGACCACAAATCAGATCTACACTACCATCTTAAGCCTTGAACTCCGAGACGCAAACCTCGACTGAAGCTCAATTTGACTTCGAATGCACGAAATGCTAAGCCTAAGTAACATCTACATTCGAAACAGGTCGCTATCTTGACGTAAGAAGTCACATTATGATGACTCTTCAAGATCTGCTTGGCTTCGCGCAAGCTCAATGAAATCGCAACAGAAACCCTCTACGAACACTTTCAGACCGGGTGGATAATTTACGTATCAAACTAATTCATTTGCACTCTTCTGGATCGCCCTGAGCTTGCGAGCCACGTTCGCAGTGTCCATCATGACGTCGGGGACGACGATCTTCCCAGCGTAGAATCGACAGATGAAGACGACCCCAGGTCATATCCAAATGTGAGAGAGCGAAAGTATGAATGCTCGACAGAGCTAATCGTACGATGCTCCCCAACGATTATGCGCATGGTAGCCCTTGTTGGTGTCACGGATCGTGTCATACTAGAGCTTTTAGCTGGTGTCGAGGGTAGTCATCACGTAGTTAGAATTACTCGGCTACTTGTGTTACAGATGCTGGCTTCCTCACTATATTCGGCAACACAATTGGACACCTCGTAATTTTATCTAAGAACGACAGCTCTATGAGGCGATTGCAGAAGCGTAAGTTTTGCGTACCTTTTGTCACATTCGCTCTGGAAATGACAACAACTTGGTCAACTCCCCTCACAGAAGGAAATCATCGCTTACACAATACGTCTGTAATTGAAAGGGCGGTGAGCATTTCGTGCGGCATAGTATCCGTTGGATAGTCTTGGCTGCCTGGTTCCAGGAAACTGTCTGATCTATAGCTGGAGAAATGCTTCCGATCGTGGCTTAGAAGTACGCATGTTGGTCTAGCATCTTAGTCAATAACCCTACATCGAAGAAACAAAATTCTGTGCCAGTCTATGATTCGGTGGGCAATCAGCAACCGTTGACAATGCGTGAGCCATAGTGACCACAACCCGGCGAGCTCTAGTCAAACAATACCTGTTCTGTACCAGACTCAACGTTGATCCATGCCTCTTTTTTTTTGCGTGTGTCTTGTCTTGTGGATTATTAGCGTAGCGTGAAATAGCATCGTCGAAACGATCCGCTACCAAAACGCATACTCACTAGGACTTATACGCGAACACTAACTGGTTGCCGCGTGGTGTGAAGCAATACTGGCCTGATGCAAGCGGCACAACGTTGCCGTTAAAATTGATTGACAAGGATACAAGCAGCGATCAGAGTGTCCCCCCTTTCATTCTATTGGTGGACATCTTCCCCGCCCCAACATTGCTAGCAGCCCTCCTTACTCACATCCGCGTTTCAAAAGCAAGGCTTCGCATCAGCCCCTTCATCTGCGTCGTGATGACATGCCCTCGAACATATGTTCCTTGCAGGCGGGCCGCGGATGATGCATGCGAGCCAGTGATGATCGACGTTCAGCCAGGAACCAGGGTGTGGGGCACGGATCGAAGGATTCAAAGTTTGGTGGCGGTCAGTCTGGATCGAACGAGTACAGAATGAGGCCAACGAATCTCAGCGTGCGCGTCAAGTGTGGTGTGAATAGGAATCGTTGCAAGTCTTTTGAGTAGGAGAAGGCGGTCCACGATCGGGTCTTGATCCCCGCGGCCTTTCCCCAGCTATCCAGATGAACTTTACAATCGCAACTGCACCAAGCTCATCTTGGTCTTTGCATCTCACGATCTTGTAGGAAGTGATTTCGGTAACAGTCACACCAACAATGGCTTTCCGACTGGTTGATCGAGCTGAAGGTATGGGCTCAAATCCCACGTTGAGTTACAGGACCTCTCTCATCGTCATCGTCTTCCTCGCACTCGCCGTCTCTCATTCTCTTGAGGTCTTCGTCAGAATCTTCCGTCGATTCCGCTCATATCGCGGGGTCTACTTCTACGCGCTGATCGCAGCGTCTCTCGGTATCATTATACACGCCTTCGGCTACTTCATCCGCAACTATAATGTATGCGACTCAATTCCACTGGAGATCACCATGGCGTGCGGCGGGGGCATACTCATGATTACTGGCCAATCTATCGTACTCTGGTCGCGGCTGCATCTCATCAGCTCAGGGAAGACGGACAAATGGTTGCTATACATGATCATCGCGGACTGCATTGTCGTGCAAGGAGGAGCAACTACGCTTATGACTGGATCCAGTCTGGCGAAACCTGGAAAGTGGCTCCAGATCTACGAGAAGTGGGAAATATTCCAGGTTACGTGGTTTGTCTTTCAAGAGTGTGTCATCAGCGGGCTGTACATCTATCGCACCTTCATACTCATGCGCAGCTCGGCTGTGTTCAGAGGCCCAGATGCGAAGCGCCTCTTCAATCATCTTATCGCCGTGAATTCGTTTGTCATCGCGCTCGACGTTACTATCCTCGCTTTCCAATATGCTGGTCTTTATGAGGTTCAGACAAGCTGGAAAACACTCGCCTACGCCATCAAGCTGAAACTCGAGTTCGACATCCTCAATCAACTTGTCGACTTCACGACGCAGGGCTTTAACGCGCAGGCCGGTTCGCGTCATATCTCTGGAATAAGCGACGGGCGTGGGATTACGAAGGATGGTTTAGGAGAAAACGCGCGCGGTTCACGATTTGGCCCCTCGACGTATGCGCGTATGGACGAGGATGGAACAACTGCGTTGCCAATGGGAAACGTGGTGATGACTACAGAGATACGGATCAGTATCGAGCAGGATGCTATCAGTGAAAGAAGTACACAAGCACTGCGCGACAGGAACGGTTCGATGGCTTGATCAGCACGTGTACTTGCGATCTGTTCGGAGGGAGCGTTTTCCGCCCGGGTGCGTTCGCCTGATGGAGCAGCATCCGTAGTTAAAAAATACAAGATAAATCCGCCATATCTTAGTACTCGCCGTTACGTCGCTACAATTGCATAGGGTGTTGGTGGCCAGTGTGTCATTCTGACGATCTGACATGAGTTGTTCATTCTGGGTCTATGACCGAACGCAAATCGCCAAAGCGACTTGTCAATCATTACAGTGGGTTCTTCTTGTGCTATCCGATTCGCATAGGATCGTCATCGTGAATGAGGTTGTGAAGTTTGCGTCTGGACCCTTAGATCGGATCGTGATGCTAGCTCACCGCTAGTGCACCCGAATCGTCGTCGCTCTCGTTCCCCAGGATGCTGACATCATAGCTCCACCACATCATGGGCACGCATCGAGAAGTCGCTGCGGCAATCGGTGATATGGTACCTGCATCTCAGGGTCATCAAGCGTGATGTCGTCGCCAGTGATGCAGAGATTTGCTGTGCACGGTCGAACATTTAAATCGAGAAGTTGCCAATAGCCATCTGAATCCATCTTTCCCCATATTAACGTCACACCAAGCACACCCTCAGACGATTTCATTTTCGCATTACATCAGTAATCCATCACACTACAAAATCGGACACACAGCTCGCACCATTGCACCTTCCCATTCAATAGGCATATAAACAATCCGCAACAATGGCCTCCAGAATGCTTCGTATCAACCGCAACGTTTTCCTCGCAGCACGACCGGCAGCTCGCATTGCCTCTCAAAGACCACCGTTCAGAAACAACATCAACGACCTCAGCAACCACCGCTTTCTTACAACAACACAGATGATGTCCGTCCAAGTTGACTCCAACTTCATCTCGCAGATCACTGCGGCAGAGAAGCTTATCACCGGCAAGGATGAGCCAGCGAAGGGGGGCCCAACCGCAAAAGCTCAACAGCACGCTGGCCAGAACCTGACAGCACAAGTCATTCACGACATCACCGAGGGCGAGAAGCTGCTTACCGGCAAGGCTGAGGTTATGCAAGGAGGCCCAACGTCCATCGCCCAGTCCGCTCTTACATCTGGCTCATCGACATCCACCAACAATGCCAACAACTCCTCTGCTTCAGGAAAGCTGGACTCAGAAACATTGAGCAAGATCACTGAAGCTGAGAAGAAGCTCACTGGCAAGGCACAACCGGTAGCCGGAGGCCCTACTGCGCAGGCGCAGAGCCATGCTAAGGAGCCCATCACTAGCGAGGCTCTACACGACATCACCGAGGGTGAGAAGAAGGTCACTGGTGGAGAGCGCGTAAAGGGAGGTCCCACTTCGACCGCTCAATCTGAGCTTGCCAAGAGCAGGTCATAAGCATAGCCTTATGAGAGAGCTTCTACTGCTACGACTGTCTTGGCGTACTGTGTACAAAACTGTATCATATTGCATGGCAAGGGTTCCAAAGAAGGTTAACGACTATATCACGACATGACTGTATTATATATCGAGGGTTTTAGACTATCATGTATATGATAGTACAATTCAAACAACATTAATTTATCGCTGCTCGTAGTGTACGTGAGGTCTCCACGTAGCAATGCCATTATCTAACAACGTGTTGCGTATCCAGAACCAAGAAGAGAAAGACAACGTCGCCAGTCAATGCGTCGCACATGCTGACGCGCTATCCAAGGTACAGGGCTCATAATAAGCAGTGCGAGATCATATCCATCCCTCTCGCTCTCTCTCATCCTTGACCCCATTCCCCTTCAACCACCCAACACCCACATTTGCTACACCCTTCCACCTTTCCACGCTCTTCTTTTTGCTAAACCGATATTGCCGATCACTGCTCCTGGCTAGTCTCTCGTTTAGCAGCCCATCCCCTGACGCACCCAAGCCACCCAGCTCGATGTCCTCCCGAACCTCCGCTTCGCGAAACCCAAACGCCGATCCTGCGCCACGTCTCGACCGTGTCGAATTGACCCTGTGGAGGGTAGGAGGTCTGGATCCGATCGTCTCGTTGGATCTCACGCGCCTTAAACGGTCCTGGAGGTCTGCTGCTTCGCCATCGCCTACGATTCTGCCTTTGCGATTGGAAGGTGGGGTATGGTAATCAAAATTGGAATTTGCGCGGCGGAGACCATATTTGCGAGGACTCTGCTCGAGGGCTTGACCGAGTTCTTGGATGGCTTCCTCACGTGCGCGCATGCGTTCCAGAGATTGCATGCGCGGTGCTGCGAATGCGCGGCCTTGAACCGATTCGGATGGACGGCGACCAAGGCGGGGTGGTGAGTGGCGGGCTGTGCGCTTCTCTTCGATAGCCATGGCCACTTGGGCGACAGAGTTGGGGACTACGTCCAGAGAGTTCTGAGATGTGATGATCAGCGGGTGCGAGAGAGGGGTTGGTCATGAGACGTACCATGTGGATGAGTACGATTGGTAACTGAACGGTAACGAGCTTTCTGAACAAGGTCAGCTTCATCGGGGAGAATCATGCGGATACTTACGTATGTGCACTCGCGATGATGACATTCAGGAAGTACCTGACTTCGAAATACTTGCCTACTTCAGTCAGAAAGGCGGCTCATGTTACGCCATGATGAAGCACCTACCACACTTCACCGTACCATGGCCTCGAGGTACCTCAAGATCACAAGTTCTGATGTGAGTTTGGTGTGCAGAAACGCCGCTCCAGCCAGCGCAGCCATTCCTCACGATGGATTTGCTGAGAATAGACCGCTCGTTGCTGTCAAAAATGCGAGCCTGACCAGCAGACTTCTCCATCGTAGCGGCAGCAGCCTGCAAAGTACTCCCATTAGCATCATTGTGTGATCGTAGAATATGCACTCATAACAGACGTGTTTGTAGCATAGTATGTCCCTTTCCAATTGAAGCTCGATCTTCTTTACTGTCTTGCGACTGTTATTGGCAATATGGACATCGACGTAAAGGCTAGTACCGCTGACCCAGACTTGACGATGTAGACCTGCTGTGACCCGAACGACCTCGACAGTGTTTTCTCGGGGCTTGATCCACTCATCTGATGCAGTCAAGGGGCTGGGAAGCGACACAAGTGCCTTCTCAGCTACCTTGTGTTAGCATGTAACCACAAAACCGAAACCGAAACATTTCATACGATCGTACACTGAGAGCACTATAACGTCTTGAGAAGTTCTGACAATGTACTGTCTTCCTTGGTCGCGAACAAGAAGAGACACACAAAGTATGTAGCGGATCCTTGCATTCTTCGATTGGAAGGGCGGAGGCCCGACGTTGAGAGGTAAACTTAGGTTGAAAGCAAGGTTCGTCGTAGAAGGCATCAGATGCCAGAATATATCTGCTGAACTTATTGGCTCTTGGGTATCTACCATATTCTGAGGCGGCGGATTTTGCTCGTCAATAAGCTCTGTGGCTAGGTTGAGAAAGACAGCTCGTCTGTTACCGCTTATCTCCTCCGTCCCAAGAAGATCGATAGATATCCGAGCAATGTCCAGAGTCCTTCTATGACGTATTCGCTCTGCATCGTCGACGTTTATCTGAACAGTCCCTTCGATAGAGCTTCCGCCTACGAATATGCCTGCGGATAAGTCCAAGCCAAGCTCAATTCGTGGATGTCGGTGTAATGGAAACTCTAGCAACTCTTTTGATAGTGGATCACGAACAAACGTCCTGGAGGGTATGCGTCGGTTAATGTCTTGAGATTTAGGATCGAGGCGAGCAACGATGTGGCGTAGAGGAGACTGTGATTGACCGTGTCGAAGGATAGTGTTGGAACTGTTATTAGGAGGCTGGAGAGGTATAGTAGGTATTGCACTAATTGTGTTTGTCGCTGTCGCCTGCGTTATGTGTATAGGTGGTATCTGTTGCGGCTGTCGGGTTCGTGAGGTGCTAGGTGCACGAGGGCGTGAAGAGGATCGTGGCGGAACGTTGCCTGCTGGAACGCTGTATATACTGCATATGCTGACGTTATCTGCAGGACTTGACGGAGATGGTGTTCTAGAAGCCCGACCTCTGCAGGTGGATCTTATACCGTTACTTTCGATGCTATTCTTCCGGTCAGGTTCTATGTTTTCGCCATGTCGGTTGTCGTTGCTTGGACGGCGTCCTGTAGCAGCAGAGGGCCGACGCGACATCTCCGTGCGCGAGATGCTACGGGGAAAGTAATTAGATAGGGCGTTTCGAGGTATAGTATCAGCTAAGCTTGATTCGGTGACTTCGCGAATGTCTGACAAGGGCCGGGTTTTAGCCCATGAAGAGGCGACGGAGTGTCCTCTTTGTTCACCAAGATGGCTGCCAAGCATGCCTTCACCAGCTATGATATTGCCGTTGTCTGACTCTGGCGAAGCGAGCAGAGACGAGATACTGGTCCGATCTGGTGAAAGACGGGCGTTAGGTAGCTGCTCTTTGACCAGCGGTGGCTGCGAGTGTCCTGACCCTTTCAGCAGCCGTCCCGCTATCTCGGAAAATGTCATTGCTGCCTACCGTCAGCGCGATGCTTTGGGAATTTATATCGTGCGGAGCACCCTCGTAAACGATAGACTGCGCGCGAAGCTGGCGACTAGCGACTAGGAGCTGACCGAGTGATTGATGCGGGATCTGATACTGCTGAAAACAGGATGAAAGTCATATGAGACTATGTCGATGCTTGGATATCCTGGTAGAGGTGAGAACTGTCGCTTGAGGGTTGCGTGTTGGAGACTGAATGCCCCAATGTCTCGTCTCATTGCCTCTAGAGGTGAGGAATGAACCTGTGCGGTACTCGCCCTTTCCATGATGATGCCACACGTGGCGATTGAAGTTAGCATGAGCGATCAACAGTGTCCGGAGCAAACAATTGTCGCTGATGAACATGCAACCAAAATCGTTGCACTGAGAGTCTACACTGCTTGACTACTCTTACGTTCATACTGGCAGTAGTGCCTCGCTAGTCGCTGGGCCACTTGAAGGCAAGACGACACGGCACGGCACTCACAGGCATGCTGCTACTTCCTAGACTTCTCTGGAATTCATAGTGCGCATTGTTATACATGAATTATGATCTCAAGATTGCATGTTCCGGGGCTCATGTAGAGCAATCCGAGGAAGCCGCATCTAGCAGGCAATTCCGACTGTGTGATGCCGCGACGATGCCGATTTGACACGTCTCGACTATTCGACACGGCTGGATGTCAATGTCACGATGTGACAAGGCGCAGCCAATTTCCTCGTACGAAAGTCTCGACCGCGTCAAAGGTCACCTGCTCGCAGAGCCGAGAAAAAGCGTGGTGACGCTATGGCTGCTTCGGGCGAATAGGACTCATGTGGTGCATAAAGCAACGACCTCCGGTGATCCCTAGGTTAGACTTCGGTAGCGGTTCGGAAGCTGGATGCAGCGTTGGCGGAGAGAATTGTCTAGAGTACCAGATGTGTGGTAGTGGTGTGCTGTGCATGCGTCAGGCTTTGAGGCCGGCTTGGCTCCTTGCTCGCTGTTCGCAAAATTCCGTCCCCAGACTAGCGGGAGAGTCAAGCCACGTGACGAGCGAAAGAGCGTGATCGGAATTCCGTTGCGCTTCAGCTACTGGCGTTGTCCTGGTCACGGCTGAGAAGACGTCGAAGGTTCATCGGTGAGGCATGTCGGATGGACTGGCTGGTCTTCGTATCGATCGTTATCGCGAGCTGCACCCCTCGTCATATCAGATGGAACATGCTCGTCAGCCTTACATATGCCGCCTGCGAGTAGGATGGCTTCATACGGACGAGGTGCGTGGCCTCGGTGCAGGGGCAGCGCGCTCCGACGTCGGTGGGCTGGTGTCGATGCGACGACGAGTTGCTTGCTTTTCACAGGAACACTTCATGGCTGCGCAGATGAAATCAGACAGATGCATAGATGTCGCGGTCGATCGCCCTTGGATGGGAGACGCCTGCTAGATAACACCCCAAGGCTCGCAGTCTGCACTGCGCGTCCATGGAGAACCGGAGAAAGCGTGTAAAAGTTTCTAGTGGCGCGGGAACTAAACACGCAGCTACGCCGTATGCAGTATCGCGATCCAGCTCGGCTGGGGCAGCCATGTTCGGCGTCCTCCACCAAGGCGTCTTGCACGAAGCCTGCCTGCCAGAGCCGTGATGCAGCGTGAGCACCCCGCGAGAAAATTCTGAGCTGTCGGCCAACCGCGCTCCCGCACGCTTGGCCGTCATTGCGCGTTGGAAGTGCCCAGCAGCGTTCGCGCGGCTGCGATTCGTTGCGCGCCAGAGGGCACATCTTCCTGGAGGCGAGTCGAGTGTCGAGCTTTAACCACACGGGAGGAGGTGATCTGGGCAGCAGAGAGTGGTCCGCCCGCCTTTTCAAGTCCAGCACTCCGCCCCTCCGTTCGAGCCCATCTCTGTTTCCATTACCCAAGAGCTTACCTCACAACTACTGCGCGACCACACACAGGCCCGAACGCCTTCTTCTTATCATACATTATCAAAACCCCATACAAACCGTATCGATTTTCGACCCGGCGCTGCGGCTGCCCAGCACAAGCGCGTCTAAGCGACCAGAGCCTCCTGCTATCTCCTTCGACCTGCCTTTGTCGCATCTCTCGCATCTCTTGGCGCCTCTGTGCCCCTCTATCTGCACCGAGGGGTACGGTGGCCGCAGATGGGAGATAGTCTCGTAACAGATATGACGGCTCCCGTGGGCAAGGCAGAGGCTTCGCGCGATGGTTCGACCTCCTCTATCGGATCGTCGCCCGAACCTGGTCTGGCGGAGACATATACCCAGGAAGAGCCCCAGCAGCAGAAGCGCAAAGGTGGCCGTAAACCTGTGAGCCTTCCTGATACCAGTTGCCTGCCATGGCTGCAGCAATTGAAGCGCCGATTACCATGTCGAAGATAGGACTAACCAAGCGTCGTAAGATTTATGCCACCTCAGAAGAGCGCAAGCAGCGCAATAGACAGGCGCAAGCCGCCTTTCGTGAGCGACGGACAGAGTATATCAAGCAGCTCGAGAGCACCATAAAGCACCATGAGGATACCCTGCAGAACCTGCAGAACAGTCACCGCAACGCCGCCGACGAGTGCCTTATGCTCCGGTATAAGAATTCTCTACTCGAGAGGATTCTGCTAGAGAAAGGTAGCCCCGATCTTATCAACATGTCTATCTATCAGCGTACACACGCTAACCCCTTGCTCCACCAGGTATCGACGTCCAGGCCGAGCTGCGCGCGAAGACTGGCAGTCCAAACCTGGGGCCGACCAGAGCCCCAGCCTCTGCACATACCTCGCCAAACCAGGCGCCTCTCCAACAACGTGCTATATTGAACAGACAACAACAGAGGCGGTCGCTGCAAGGCCCGCCCAAGGTTGATAGTCTAAATGGCTTGCCCATGATACAGCCGGATGGGCCGATTCAGCGTTCACCACTGTCGCAACCCACTCCTGGTTCACATATGTCGTCGCCTGCTCAATCAGCAACGCGCTCGCCGAGCTTCATACCTCACGGTCAATCAGTGTCTCCCAACTTTGGGCCCATTCCTCCACAGCAGCAGCAGCAGCATCAACAGCAGCAACAGCCGCTGCGGCCACAACCACCTAGATCAAACTTCACTCCTATGATGAATGCTCAGCGACCTTCTCCGCTTGTAACAAACCAGCCTGTCTCGAATGGCATGACAAGCGCGTCTACCGTTGGCAGCAACGGAAACGGCATAACTCAGAGCAGTGGTCCTTCGTCTTTCTACCAGACTCAATTCACAGACCATATGAGTCAACTCGGCAAGCTGACCCGTTTCCTTTCCCCTCTTAGGTATAGGGCTTTGTAATCCTAGGCTGATTTCGTGTTATAGAGCAGGAGTACGAGGAACAAGCCGACTCCTACAACGACCATGACGACCCGAGCGACCACTCTGCTGGCCCCGGCCCGTTCCCGCAGCAGAGCTTCCCCCCTTCGAACAACATGCCACCGCCGATGCCGCCGTCGCAGAACCCTCCCTTTACGAGCCCAGCAGCTTTAGCCCCCAACGACGGGGGCCACAACTTCAATGGCATGGGCAACAACCACCTTTTCGACCCGTACGACCCGATGCTCGACGCCGACCCCTTCGGACTTTCGGCCAGCATGCACTTCCCCACGATGTATGAGAGTAGATGATGATATGAGGAGGATTCATGGGAAGAGGAGGCTATATTGGAAGTTAATCAGGGACCAACCGGATCGTCGCCCGCCGACTGATACTTTTTAATGACGTTGTTTAGCGGGCGTAACAACTGCTTTTACCCAATCGACCACGTGTCACGACAGTACGACGGCGTTCAACAGCAGACCCAGAGTCTTGCTATGGGGGGAATTCTCAAAAAGTTATTATTTGGCCTGAAACAGGTCATACGACGTGTATATTGTGATGGAAATTGCTTGGGGTTATTGTTGTGGACAGCAATGAATGCTTCTCATCCATACGTTTCACTCTGGCATTGCAGCCCGTTCGGAAGACGGGATGGTGCCATGTACATATTGTAATCCAAGTCGACCGCAACTGTCAATGGAAGTCGCACCCCCAATCTCGCCTCATGAAGTTTCTTGACAATGCCTATTGCTCCTTGCCAGAGGGAGCAAACGGATGACGTCAATTTCGTTATATAACCAACTGGCAACATTATTTTGAGTCTGCATTACAAGCATCTGTACCTGCCTCAGATGCTTAGTATTGGAGCGATGCATACCTGGTGTGATTTGAGCCTCGGAATGACGTGCACCTGAAGCCACACTTGATTCACACCAGCCTCACACCGGTGTCGCAGAAGTGTCCAATCGAAAGCCTAGCTTCTGTTCGATGATCCCTTCCCCTAGGTATCATTTCTGGCTAGCATTACACAGGAATCGACTGAAGCGCTGTATGCGGCAGCGACTGCAGCGTTGTTGTTGCTTCTGTGCCTCCAATAGTCCTAGCCCCACATCACTCGCTTACGGAAGCAACCCACGCCCAATTTCGAATCACCAAAACCTCTTGCCCGCAACATCGCGCCTATCACCCCGTTCGCGAGTCACATTCTGAGAGCCACGTCCCTAAATTTCGTAGGGCAAGCTCTCGCATCCTTTTTCTCTCCCGGCAGATTGTGCATCTAGAAGGGCAAAGCGCGAAAGGCGCTCCAATTCGTCAAGATGTCGCAAATTGCTTCCAAGGTAAGCTCCAACTCACCCCGCCATCAGGTCCAGCGTCGCGCCCTCCCATTGAGGGCTGCAAGAGTGGCTGCAGTCTGTTGTAGAGCTTCAAGATGCTAATTATAAGTACAGAACATTTACGAGCTGCTGGGTATGTCGCAGACGCACTGCACAGTACCGGAACATTCACTCACGACCCCGCAGGCAATGACCCCGAGCTCGACCCCGACAGGCCGGCTGACCCACCGACGAGGGCAATTGAGAAGCCCGTCATGAGGCATGGCAAGCGCGATGGACCCGACGCTCCCAAGCCCATGCCCGAGAGGCTGAGCCACCAGAACCGTGCCAAGCAGACCGACAACGCCAACGAGAACGGTACGTTGAACAAAAGGGCGTTTAACATGCTCCGGCTTCACAAGGGGAACTCCATGAACACTGGCTAACGAAACACAGCTTTCCGGGATCGCGGCGTCGGCTCTGACAAGAACCGTGGAAGGGGATCTGGCGGTGAGTGGAATACCATTGGTTCGCACGCACATGTACTGATTTGTTATAGAGCCTACTGGTGCTTCAACTCGCGGCCGCGGCCGTGGTCGCGGTGGACGCGCAGGAGGCCGCGGTGGTGCTGCTCGTGCCGAGGGTGACCGTCATAGCAGGACTGGCATCGCGTATGAACGACCCCACACTATATCTTGATACCATCTAACAATTTTCAGCGACCACGACAAGCAGGCCGCACACGGCTGGGGCGGAAACGACGGCAACGCTGAGCTCGCTGACGAGCAGGCTGGCGAGGCCATTGCCCAGGCCGAAGAGAAGGACGCCATCAAGGAGGACGCTGAGGACGCCGCCGAGGCCGAGCCTGAGGACAAGAGCAAGTCCTACACCGCCTACCTCGCCGAGTTGGCGGAGAGGAAGCTCTCTCTTGCCGCCCAGAACGTCCGCAAGGCCAACGAGGGCAGCAGCAAGAAGTTCCCTGAGGGCACTGCCCTCGCCCGTGAGGAGCAAGAAGACTTCATGGCCGGTTCCCAGGGCAAGGCCAAGCGCGAGCGCGCCCGCAAGGAGAAGGTCCACGTTGAGCTCGACGGTGACCGTATGCTTGCTCCCCCTCCCCGCGAGGGCGGTGCCCGTGGAGGACGCGGCCGTGGCCGTGGCGAGTTCCGCGGCGAGGGTCGTGGCCGCGGTGGTGAGTCCCGTGGCGAGGGACGTGGTCGCGGCGAAGGTCGTGGCGAATTCCGCGGACGTGGACGTGGTGGTGAGGGACGTGGACGTGGCGAAGGCCGTGGTCGTGGAGGCCGCGGTGGTGCCCCGTCCAGCATCAACATCACCGATTCCAGCGCCTTCCCCAGCCTGGGCGCATAGACTGCGTCAACACTGGTCGCTGCCTGAAAACAGGGTGTACCTGCATCCCACAATCAAGTGCGGATGAAATGAACGAATGAACAACAGCTATCTCACGATGGGACGAGCGAACGGAGAGCTAAATCACGATATCAAGGAGTCTCTAATTGAGATGTCTGCGGGCTAAAATACTTACATCTACCGGTACCACGAATGTAGTGAACTTGAGCTCGGCCTTTGCAAGTGTTTTGATTCCCCGCTTGGTCTTCTTATGTGGTGCGGTAGCACGTTTCTATGAATAAGAATCAAAAAATTGTATCTGATGACTTCTAGTCCATTGCAACTATCAAGGTCTTACACGATCTTTATCGAGACGGATATCCGTGTGTCTAACAACAATTATGAAGTGTGAAGAGGCCTTTCAGATGGATGTGCTGACATGCGAAGATATGTAAAGGAGCGCAACCATGGCTTACCTGGACATGATGAGCACCGTATTAATGAGCGCTGTTGTCAGGACACCATAGTTGTAAACCGAGGGAAGCACCACGGGACCTCAAGCTCCTGTCGCATAAAATGTGCCTTGTGACATTGGAAATCCTACAACAACCACTGGTAGCGGACAAACTGTTTGTACTACCGTAAGGTTCGTCTTTGATGCCTGCGCACAGTGTTCTGCCTAGCACTTCAGCCTTCTTCTTTGCATGCGTCATCGTTCCAGGTGTCAGTCAGGCCACCACTCCACAAACATCGCGCGTCAACGGCGCAGCCTCATCGCCAAACTTCCGTCTATTCGCCCCAGCGGTCGCGCAACTGGATGTAGTGCCCTGCATCACCTGCAGAGCACAGCCAAGGCGGCCCCGGGGATAGGTAGATAAGGCGTTACGCGCCAGGAACCATTTTCGGGAACGCGTGGGAGGCACACGGCAAATATCGCGCCATCCACACCGCACGCTCGCCCATCCCGAACCACTCCACATCAGCCTTCAACCCCATGTACATGCAAATACTTCTGCCTGTTTCCTTTTTCGAGCGGTGTTTGACACCTGCTCAGCCACTGGTTAGACCATGCGGTTCGCGCGTTGTTTCTGAGACTTGATTGGCCGATCTAGCCGTTGAAGTAAGATCTAAGGCTGAGACGCGGTCAGCCATTTGCCAAATGTAGGCTACGGCAGGACGGCTTTTGATGCATTTGTGGGACATCGATATGTCCAAAAGTTCAGCTTGTGGCTGTACATCTACTGCCTTATAACCAGGCTTTGCTATGTTTACTGGCTTACCACAACTTCACCTTTTTCCATACAACATCACTTGGATATTCCACAGGAGGTACATTCACGAGAATCACGGACTGGAGATAACCATATACAGCATTCGACAGAAGACGACTTGACTGGCTGGTCAGATGGCTTCCGCCGAGCAGCAACCGTTGTTAGATGAGAAGATTGCTCCCACACATGGACTGCAGAACGAGGATGAACATTCGCAAAACTGGATGAGACCGGCGGAGCGAAGTCTGAGCGATATACTGCGTCATGTCGTTATACTACCCCTCGTTTGCGGCCTCGCAGTTTATGGATCGTATACTCTTTGCAGGCAACACATTTTCCAGAAAACTGCATGGCTAGTGCCAGCACACGAAGGCTCGACTTCATTCAATTACACATGTCTGCCAGGCCAGACTTGTTGGCCAACCATAAACGAGTGGAATGCTTTCAACCAAAGCATCAACGGCAATCTCCGACTGACGGTACCCTGGGCCGCACCCTGCTACTCTGATCCTTCGAGCAAACAGTGCCAAGAGGTTGCAAAGAACTACGGTGATGGTGTCTCACGTACCAAACAATACGGATCCATGGAGTTTCTCGACTGGGAAAGGTGTGGTCAATCCCAATGCGCACTCAACTCTTTCAACACTTCAGCGCCCGTCTCTGGTACCTGCGCGCTAGGAAGGCTATCCGCATACCATGTAAGGGCTGAGACTGGGCGCGATATCAGCCAGACGTTGGATTTCGTTCGCAAACATGGGATTCGTGTCTCGATCAAGAATACTGGGCACGATTATTATGCGCGGTCAACAGCGTCGAATTCGTTGGCTATCTGGACTCATAACATGAAAGATACTAAGTTTCATAAATCCTTCCAGCCCACAGGTTGCAAAACCCGCTATGAGAACATCGGGGAGATTGGTGCTGGCATCCAAGCTCAGGAGGCGTGGGAGGCCTTCGAGCCTCATGGCATGCTCGTCACAGTTGGCGCAGTAGCTTCCGTTGGCATCGCAGGGGGCTACGGTCAGGGAGGTGGCCATGGACCGCTGGGGCCCAAGTATGGACTCATGATCGATCAAGCAGTTGAGTTCGACGTCGTCACTGCTGATGGCAAGCAACGCACTATCAATGAATGCAGCGACCCGGATCTCTTCTGGGCAATGCGTGGAGGCGGAGGTGGCAGCTACGCTGTGCTCACATCCTACAAGTTTCAGCTGCATCCGGCTGAGCCTATCAATGTGTACAGCTTTCAAGCTCACTTTCCGGAGCCAAAAGACATCGCCAAGTCGAAGATCCATCGCGACATCATCACCGGGCTTGCCTCCAATCAGCCCTCGTTTTCCAAGCATGGAGTTGCCGGATACAATTTTGTACTCCCAGATCATGTCGTGTTTCTTCAAGTATTGCCCTCTAGCGACACTTCAGAGATCAAGGCTATCACTTCCCAATGGCATGATTTTCTTACCAATTATCCTGGTCTAAATATCACCGAGAATGAGTATCACTCCTTCAAGAGATTTTCGCAGTACAATGAATTTACAGAGAGACCCGAGATATCTCGCAATGGGCCGGTCGGTCTAGGCTTCAATGGCGGAGGACGCTTCATCCCCAAGGATCTCTTCAATTCGACTGATAATATCGAACGACTAGTGGATGCAGTTGTAACTGCAATGCACTTCTCTCGCACCAACCATGGCGGTGGAGGCGCTCAGTTTTACGCTACTGGACCTGACAACACTCCCGATAATGGTAAGACTAGTGTGAACCCACTATGGAGAGACTCACTATGGGAGATAGTGATGGGCCAGTTCTGGACGACAGCCACACCACCAGCTGTGCGATCGCAGATCCAAAAGACCGTTTCCGCTACTATTGAGCACTTGAAGACCGTGACACCAGGTGGTGGGTGCTATTCTAATGAGGGCGATTGGACTGAGGAAGACTGGCAGCAAACGTTCTTCGGTGAGCACTACGATAGGCTACTGGCAATCAAGAGGCACTATGATCCTACCGGTCTATTCAATTGTTGGAAGTGTGTGGGTTGGACAGGATATGATGAGTAAGTGCAAGAACCCATATTTCATGAACAAAAGCTAATTGTGGCAGTCCAATGTATTCATGGTAAGTTCTGCCTGTACGAGATATATACGAGACATATACTGACCCTATATCTTCACCTTTGCAGCTATGCGCAAACTCAACAGACACCACTACCTTCTGTCCCACTTGGACCTGTCAGATAGATATTTTGAGTTTACGACTAAATGCGTACTTCATGCCAGCAGTCGACCTGTACGGTCGCGGTTAGACGCGCGATCACGTATGCATTTCATCACAGCCATCTTCTTTCTCATGCTATCGTATAGACATCAAGTCAATCCTTCTATTTTTGGGTTCAATTTCCAGCATTTATTGTTTGTTAACCCCACTTTGTACTCATCTGTGCCACGTCGGGGGTCCAATTGCACTCTGTGGAAGTCTTTGGCCCAGGGGCGGCCTCTCACCGCAATGTGAGCAACACTGGGTGAACCCCCACCGGGTCGTAAGAGAAAACATGCGGGGGCGCGTTGCGGCACTGTTTGTACTCATCTATTAACTTATCATCAGTAGGCTTCTCATTGGCCTGCGTTTGTCATTCACCAACTGCCAAGCGGGCCAACGCTTTTCCAGCGTAGCATATAACGCACGCTCACTTGTACTTACAGAACTTTAGGTGATGTAGAATAATAACAATAACAATCCCTTCATCGGCTCTAGCTCCCACACTTCTTACCTTTACTTCCTCCAACCCACATCACGCGACAGTCAACTACCACGAGATTATCACTCGAACCGCAATCTGCTCACACAATCACTTCAAGAATCTAACTCAGAACAACTCAGCAATGCGCGCATACTTCGCCGTTGCCTTTGCGCTGCCGCTCATCGCTGCGGGCGCGCACCTGGGCCATCGCCACAGTCATGATCATGCCGACGTTCATCGCCGCGCGGTCAAAACTGATGTCGTCGTTGTCACCGAGACGGTATATCTTACGCTGACTGCAGAGCCCATCTCGACCTCACCACAATCTTCTAGCTGTGCCGCCGTCAGCACCTCGACTGCGGCTCCACCGTCCATTACTTTCAACTTCCCGGAGAAGGGGCCATCCGATATCGCGTCCAGGTCTGCGTCGTCTTCTGCCGCATCGTTCTCTGCTGCGCCATCATCTGATTTACCACCTAAGACTCCATCATCTACCGGCAACCTCTATGCGCCTTTGAGCTACGAACCGCATACTGCCATCATTGTCAACTCCTGCGACTATGGCGTCTACGTATCTTCAATCGGCGACGTCACTACCTGTGGCCCCGGAAAGATTTGCGAGCTTGTTCCCGCTAACACCACCTACTCCGAACCCATCCGCAGCTGCGGCGACTCTGGAATCTCCCTCAAGGTCTCAAAGACGGAGTCAATGGCCCAGCCGATGCAGTTCGAATATACTGTCTGGCCTGACAGCACCACCATGTCCTACGATATCTCCTACTTGGACTGCCAAGTCAAGACTGACGATGTCTTTGACTTCAGCGCCTGCGTGGGACACGAGAAGGGTATACAGGCTGCCGCCCCCAATGGACCCGTCTACGAGTGCGTGGCAAATGAACCATGTGCTCAGAATGCCTACATTGTACCTGAGTTTGGCTACTTGCCCGGTGCACCGGTCGGTAGTTCCACCATCGACAAGGGTATTGCCTTCGAGATTTGCGCAGAGAACAGGACGTGAGTGGGAGATGAGGAAGAACGAAATTCGCGACAACGACTTGAACATTTCTTTCTCAGTTCGACCAACCGAGTTATCCGGACGTCTCTTCTTAGGGGCACGATGGATTGTTAACGTGTGTACTCATGTTGTTGTATTAATAATCTGGTTCAAACATCTTTCTAACAATTTTCGTACAGGCCCTGAATACTCCGGGTGGACAACATACACAGTCTCATGTGGGTTTACTTTCCTTCTTTGCCTTGCGTTCTTTTGTACATTCTCTCTGTTGAGGTCTTGTTATTCCCTTCTTCGAGCAAGGACATAGCCGAGCGGAAGTTGGAGGTTTGGAGATTTGTGGCGATGCAGATGGTATATGGATACTGGCGGTTAGCTAGCTCATGCCTCTCAATTGAAAGCCTTTTATACAATCTTCCTCTATCAGTCATGATGCTGAATATGCACCGGCATATATCTCCAGCGAATTCCTCATCACGCTGGGATCAGAGTCTCTCGCTAGAAGAGTAGAGTGAAACGAACTTTTATTGCCATTATTTCGTTACCCTGTCCACTCAACTCAGCCGACTAGCTAGAAACCTCCTCAGTTGTCCCAAGACTGTATCATCCAACGTCTGTGCACAAGCATTTGATTCGGCATGCTGGAACAAACTGGAAAGCTTTGACAGTGCAGTATCACAAGTCGGACAACTGAATGGCTTACAATCGTATTCCGTATCGCCGTCGTCGAGCAGCTCGTCCCGGTAATCTTCAAAAATGAAGTAGGGCCACTTGTAGCACTCGGCTGCAAGCTTGTTGAGATGGATGTAATTGATGTTACTACAGGTGCCGCGTTCGAGGTGAATGATCTGCCACGGTGAGCGAACAGACCAGAGTATGATGCATCTAAGATACGTGCCATGCCGCCGTAGGTCTTGAATGTTCTGGTACATAGGTAACACTCGTATGTCGGTTTGCGATGAGACAAGCAGTGCTACAAAATTTCAACTCCACACTCATTTGACTGACAGTTCTCACGCCTTACCTGATGGAGATGACTCTGTGAAGCGAAGTGCCTCTCACACTTAGTGCAGACGTTGAAGTCCTTCACATGGTCCAAGTACTCTTCAGATTGAGGAACCCAGTATGATCCACTTCCATCATTGCAGCCCTGACAAGCAGTACGGCAGCCTTCTTCACGAAAGTGGTCGAGTAGGTCCTCCCAGGTAGCGCCGTCGAAGTCGCATCCAGGACATTCGTGATGGCTTGGTGAGTCGCGGATATGCTGATGGAGTGCATGAGAAGTCCGATAGCAACGGTCGCAGCGCTCACAAGACCTACTCATTGTCAGTGGGAAAAGGCATACAAGGGGTTACTTACACGGCCATCCTGAAGAATTCACGGCTGAATATTTGCTGGTTAGAGACCTAGCGGTTGTGTTTCTGATGTGTTCGTAGGGGATGAGGAAACGTACAGATTGTAGGTGCAACATGTAGTGAGCCGGTCGCGTTTGTGTTTGTTCGGAGCTCCACTTTCTTGAATCAAGTGATCGCGAATAGGCAGCGAGGGTCTGCACCTATGCTGACCTACATAGCAATCAGTTGGACCGCGACAATATTTGCTGAATCAAAATTATAGCAGTCGCTTGGATAGCTGCATGTCATAGCCCAGATGTTAGTAATACAAGCAAAGGGCAGAAAGAAGGATAGAAGTAGCTCACGACTTGATTGGAGGACACAGGCTAGACGTGTTCAGGATCCCAGCATGTGGTGGCAACAACTCGCGCTGCGTCGTTAGGAGTAGTAATATTCTATGACGAGAAATCTACTGAGACCTAGCCGTCTCTCTACGAATCCCACTCTTTGAACGCCTTCTGCTTTTGCCTGCTATTCCATTGCAAGGTCCTGGAAATACTTTCGATCCAATCCGTTCTCCTCTTGTTCAGCGGCAGCACACTCGGGAACGGGAAGCGACTTGCACTAATCGTGACGTAGTCGCCAGGCTTGAGTTCGACCCTTTCCCTGCCATCGAAGCTAGCCCATGAGCTCGTTCTCGCGTCGTAAGGTACACCGCAGCGGAGCACGATGGTATCGGGTAGGATGATAGGTCGGAACGAAAGCGTATGCGCGCAGATGGCGGTGACAAGGACCACGGGGTTGTCGGGATGGCAGAGCGATCCGCCTGCTGCAAGGTTGTATGCAGTCGAGCCAGTGGGTGTAGAAACACAAATACCATCAGCCTGAACGGTAGTAAAATGCTCGTCGTCTCCGAACAGCTCAATAGATGACATGGTAGGGTTTGGCCCTCGGTCTACAACAACCTCGTTCAAGATGTTGTGTGTGCCATCTGAATAGTGTGTATGGTGGTCATCAATTTCCTCTCCGATGAGCTCTTCAACCAAATCCCGACCCTCGCCGTCTCGTTTTTGTGACCGCATGACCGTGGCTTCGAAGCGGAGACGGAGGCTGACTGTGATGCCATCTGCGAAGGCAGTGGATAAGGATTGTGGGTATAGCTCGAAATCGAATTTGGTGAGGAAACCGAGAGAGCCTAGCGAAAAGGCGATGGTTGGGGGAACGATGCGCTGGAACAGCCACGACGCATATAAGACTGTGCCGTCACCACCGAGCTGTGTTGCTGTTAGCTTTTGAACAAGGTACAGAACGATACTTCTTACCGCCAGAACGATGTCAAAGGTCTGCGGCTTTTGAGCGCACATCTCGTTTGTCCAAAATTTAAGACGTCCTTGGTACGACTCATTCTTCAGCAGCCCTGCAGCGTCGAAGATCTTGTTGTCCTCCAGCGTTTGCTCGACGTAGCTATGTCTCGTTAACCATGTCCCTTGATTGGCAATGCCGCCACATACACCTTGTACTCCGGGTTCTTCTGAAGAAGCCAGTCGGTGACCTCGCGCGAGTTCTTGATCAGAGCCTCGTCATGCGCCTTGCCCAGAATGAAGATATTCTTCACGTGTAGCTTAAGCCTGATCTGCGAGAGCTTCTTGGACAGTTCCCGTATGCCAAATGCCATGTCTGACAGCTCCTTCTTGGTCAACAACCGCGAGTGCTGTGTCTGCTCGGCACGCGTAGAGCTTGGGTCCTTGTCCACACGCCTTTCCTGCGCGAGACCTTCGTGTGACTGGGAGTGGTCTTTTACGGGCAAGCCATCGTGCTTCTCGAGTAGGGAGTGGACAATACACGCGGTGGTGCGGCGACCATTTTCGGGGCGGGACGTCATCTTGCCAGAGGGGTGAGGAGCAAGGGAGGCTTTGCGACGATGGCCGTTATATCCGCCTTCGAAGACGACCTGTGTTGGTTGGTCAACGTGTCAAGAACAAGAATGGTGAATTATGTACCTCTAGGGCATCGTCGTGGCTATTCACTTGGGTAATCTCCTTGGTATCTTGGTCTCCAAGCTCGCTCTCCATGAGGAAGTTAGCCTGATGGCATCGTTATGACGTTTGGGAGTGCGCTAGGTACCTCGATCGCTTCCTGCACACCCGGACTCAGTTGATCGAAATAGCTCGCCGACATGACTGAAGCGTACAAACAAGCCGGCGATTGGAGGGGTCAAAAGGTACCGTTGCCCTTTTGTAGCCCTTCTGTAGCGCGGTGCGTAATGTCGAGGGTGCAATAATGGGCGCCGCCTCGGCCCACTTTCCGAGGGGCAGCCAGACCAGGCCCCGCCCGGGTCCAATCACGTCCGCCCAACGCCGATGAGATCAGCCACCGGCGTCCTTACTCATACCCCAATCTCCAACCACCATCATTTTCGCAGTCGTCTTTTTTGCTGACTGAGGCTGCTAGAGTGGCACCTCTACCGATTCCAGCACTTCCTCGATAACGTCCTCAACCGTGACACCTTCAAGGACAGCCTTTACTGCTTCGAGCGAGCTGCCCCATTGCATGCTGCGCTCGTTCTCTGGAGCCGTGATGACGATACGATGTGGGTATATCTTGCGGGCTGCCAAGGCCACCATGGATGGTGAGATGTATTCAAGACCATGCAGTGGAGCAAGCGCGCTGCTACTATCAGTATGAACCTCCTGTGGTAGCAGACCACGTACTGTGCTAGCGTATTGAAGTGCCTCGTGGCCAACGCAGAGATGCCTCCTGCGACTGCTCGGTGCAGCCTCATGAAGACGATAATGTTGTGCAGATAGGCTCGTACTTCAGAACTGATCTTCACTTCTGACACCTGCTTCGTCAAGCTTACAAGATCCTGCAACGGTCAGCTTGCTTCAAGACGATCACAATCCACATACCTCAGAAGAGAATAGCGCTGTCTGCGGCTTGTACTTTCCTGGTTGAAATGGTGGCGTGCGTACTACAGAAGACATGGAAGCACCGTCATCTGACACATGCTGCTTCTCCTGTAGCTCTTCAATGTTTGGCAGTCCATCATCCATTTGATGTTTGTGTGAGATGAAAAACTGGTCATTCTACAACCCAGTCAGCTAATGCATCGAGGTTCCTGATTCAACCTACCAGATGCATGGTCAAGCGTGGTGTGTCTGAAGCGTTCAAAGCGATGAACAAAAACGGTCTCGGCGCCGCGTGTACGGCTGTTCTTGTGAAGTTCCGCTTGCCTCGGATCAGCTGTCTGTCGTTAGTTATGCTCGAGCAGAAAAGGCGGACGATGGACCTCTAAAGCCTGAATCTGAACCTGCGGGTTCGCCCTGTTGAGGTTCCTTGCAACAACAATGTTCGCGATACGTTTGCTGTCCAGCGGACTAAAAGGTCTGGGTGATTTCGACGTGCGTCGGTCTGATTTCCCTGGTGATTTTGAGATGGGTGAAAAGTGACCGGGAGCATGAGCTACGTCTCCTCTATCTCGCTCATTTGTGCTCCCAAAGTAATCGCTCTCTTCCCCCTTGACAAGGATTCCGCTTCCGAAATCATCCAGCGTAGTATCTTCGTTGCATTCCAGTACAGCCCACGTTAATCCGAAGACATTTGTAGCGACCTGGAAAGGTCAGTACATCAGCAACCATACTCCGAGAGCTACCCACAAGCTTCAACTCCTCTACCACATCACGGGTTAATTCCCTTTCCGCTTCGATGATGCAATGTTGATCCGCGACTAAACAGATGAGAACAGCAAGCTCCAGATCGCTCAGCGACTGCACCTTCTCTGTTACGTGATCTTCTGAGGCCTCCATGGTTCCCGAAACTTTGTTTAGCTCAATCTAATCTTGAGTCAGATATTGGGGGCTGCGAGAAAGGTTGGCGACTGACGCGTTCGGACGCGGTAGCTGTTCCTGAAGTCGACTTGGAAGAGTGAGCAGGGGTCAAGGGACGCTAGGTCAAGATTAGATTAGGTCGGATACCTTTGATGTCGCTTGCTGCATCCCGAGGCTCGCAAGTACTCAGCACCGGAACAATCTCACGACAGCAGCAAATTCGGCATATATGCATAACACTGCACATTCAAAGAAGCATCATATCCTTGGTTTCTACCAGACTTCTGGTGCACCGAGCTATCGATGGCTATGATTTCTCCATGAACATGCGCTCACCCTCAATGCGCTCCTATCACGTTTCCCACCACCAACGATGTTCAAGTACTCTGCGATACCCATTATCACTCTAGTGTCTAACCAGGCCTCTTATGTGCGTCCAATTTCTGTTCCTTAAGTATTTCGACCAGACGGAGGCTCTTCCTGGTGTTCGATGTAGTAGTCTTTACTGCTGAAGCGCTCAGTGCAGGAAAAGCTTCCACTGCAACACGAGGCTTTTGGCGTGTTGCAAGAGTGCTGACGGGAGACGGCAATACCTCCTGACCGTCCGCCATACCGCTCATAACGACTTGCTTCCGCGTGTGTGGGTTCTTTGGTGTGCTTTGGGTGTCCGAACCACGATGAGGCTTCGATGGATGAGCAGGCTTCAACTTCTTTAGTTGCTGTTCGGCTTCTCGGATTTTTCCCTCGAGAAATTCTTTCCGCTCAGTTGAGCCATTCCTCTCAACAGTCACATTGTGTAGCGTGGCTTGTCAGGTGATTATAAGGCCGGCTAGATGCTGAAGCTCGGCGGTTTGCCGAACAACCGCTGGCCTAGCTGAGATGGGTTGGTTTAGGACTGCAGGCTGGTCAACACGATGTAGCTCAGAGCTCGACGTTTGTTGTTTAGACCATCCTTCTTGTTCTTTTTTTTAGTGTATCGTAGTCCGCCTGGAGTACCGCCCTCTCGATTTGGAGCATTTGGATGTCGTTGCTGATTTGATCGTAACCTTCTTTGAAAGCCTTAGCCTCCTCATCCCGGTCCTGATACTTCTTTTCCATTTCCAGCTTCACTCGCTTGAGCAGTACCTGTTCTCGATCCCCCTGTAAGATCTTGGCCTTCAATAGCTCGTTTTCGTCGAGAAGTTTAGCATAGCGCAAGGCTTTCGCTTCCAGATCCTCAAGCCGATCAACAAGCCTGGCTCTCTCATCGCGCACCCGGCTTTCAACCAATTTCTGGACCTTGTTGTAGTAGCTTCTCTCAAGCTCGCGGTACCTGTCGCTCACAAGTCTCTCTTTGTCCGTGGCGTCCCTCTCGAAAGCTGCTAATCTAATCTCTAGATCTTCTGCTCTTCGCTCCGCGTCTTCAAGCGCGCGTGAAATCTTTGCATGATTTGCACTTAGTTTGTTGAAACAAATTATCTCTTGGTCCAGCTTCTCCCTCACCAGTTTCAACTCTTCGATGTCGGATGGCCTGTTCTTCCAAAATGCTTCCATCATAGACAGCAGCTGATCTGCGATTCTGTCTTGCAGATCATCAATTATCAGGTCCGACGCGTGATGGCATGTACACGGAGGCAGGTCGTCTGGTAAGAGATGTGCTTCCGCTTGAGACAAGGATTCATTGCCTTCAACGTTTTGCTCGAAGTATGATGGGCTAGTACATATGTGGGTCCATTGCTGGAGCCAGACAGCCGCTTTCTTTGTCGCTGCCTCATCGAGTGTGGCACGTATTGTGTTGAGTAGACTTTCCAGGCCGCTGAGCTCGATAGTGAAAATTCTCTCCGTCTTTTGTTCCAAATCCTCAAAGGCCGACATGCACTCTGCAAAAGATCTGCATGGCTGAGCCTCTTGCGATATGTCCATGTTTCCCGTTGCAACTCGCGAAGGGCCTACTGATAATCCGTGGCGTCGGTAAGCTCTTCACATTGAATGTTGAAGGTTACTGATACTCAAGACCGGGTGTTCTCATAGCGCGGCGAGACTTCAGAAGTGGTGAGGTGGGCGCCCTTGATGGTATGCTGGGTTGAAGGACGCGGTCGCCTAAGGTTACTGTTAGCGAAGATACCATACGAGTGATGTTGGGTGCCAGATCATCAGTCAAACTGTACAAGATGAAGATTTTAGTCTTCCGAGTATGCACGAGGAGAAACAATACCTGCAAACGGATAAGTGGGACCAAAGACGCGTATCACAGGTGAACCAACGTGCTTTACTCCATGAATATCTACGTCACTAGCACAAGTTTCCTCTCACCACGCTGCTTCTCGGATCGTTCGCTGCTGTCACTATTGGTGCTCACCACATGTTTCTCTCGGTCCTCAAAATCGAGGCAGTAACATGGTCGATCGTCTACGAGCCACAGCAGCAGCTTTTACGCCGCTAAGTACCCGTAGCGACATAATTCGCCCTCTGAATGGTCAGGAGCACAATGGGATTACTCATTACAATTCCATTCCTGCGTCCGCCGTCTTTCCAGTCAGCGACACACGGAGCAGCCCCAGCATCAAGGTAAAGTCCTGAATAATCGAACTTAAGCTTGAGCTGACAGAGAGTAAGACCAAAATCGACTGCCAGTTCTGCAAATCCGTAGGTCGCGCTCTCAATTGCTGTCGAGCTCGAACAGATTTACAGGCATGCCTAGACTGCGCGGAACTCAGCCAGCTCCTCATCCTTGAAAACAAGAAACACCAAGATGAAATAGCCGCTTTACGTGAGCAGCTGAGGCAGCTGGAAGAAGAAACAGCAGAAGAGAAGTTGACCAGGCTATGCGTCAAGAGCGAGACGAAGATTGTTAAACTGAAAAGCGAGGTAGAGAATATGAACGCAGAGGACGAGTTACTGAAGGCCGAAAATGAGGAATTAACGAAGACGTTGAAGAGACTCGAGGTTGAAATAAAAAAGGCACAGCCTGCTACAGAGTTCACAGTCCGGGAGGCGAAGAGGGGGAAGAGGATGTAGAGTAGTAACCAGTTCCTGACTCAGAGGTGAAACAAGCTGCTTCGTGAATGTTCCAAGAGTTGGTAATGGGTGAAAGGTCAGAACAGCGTGGCCTCTTGGGAGTTGCGGGTGGGAGATTCGCGATAGCTCAGGGACGGAGCTACGGGCTAGCGTGCGCACGGATAATTTCCCCAGCGACACGTTGCGAAAGCTACAGAAGCACAACCCCCTCTCCATCTTCCATCAACTGGCTGTTCGCAACCACCCTTTCCCACCTCTCTTTGTCTTCTTCTTGTCTCTGGGCCATAGATCGCAATCATGAGCGGCCGTAAGTCACGACCTCACCTTTCAATGGCCGCGCGAGGCGTGTGCGCGCAATGCCTGCGAGGAATTACGGCACAGAGCAGCACAGCTAATAGTTCCACGTAGTACGGTTCCTCGATCTCGTCAAGCCTTTTGTGCCTCTGGTGCCTGAAATTCAGCTGCCAGAGAGCAAGGTTCCTTTCAACAACCGCCTCGTATGGACCGGCCTTACTCTCCTCGTCTTCCTGGTCATGAGCCAGATGCCGCTCTACGGAATTGTGTCGTCTGATACCTCCGACCCGCTATACTGGCTGCGAATGATGATGGCGAGTAACAGAGGAACACTGATGGAACTGGGTATCACCCCCATCATCACCTCGGGCATGGTCTTCCAGCTTCTTGCCGGAACCCACCTCATCGACGTCAACCTCGACCTCAAGTCTGACCGCGAGCTCTACCAGACTGCCCAGAAGCTCCTCGCTATTCTCCTGTCTTTCGGTCAGGCCGTCGTCTATGTCATCTCCGGTCTCTACGGACAGCCCTCTGACCTCGGTGCCGGTATCTGCGTTCTCCTCGTTATCCAGCTGATGATCGCTGGTCTGATCGTTATCCTCCTCGACGAGCTCCTCCAGAAGGGCTACGGTCTCGGCAGCGGTATCTCGCTCTTCATTGCCACCAACATCTGCGAGTCCATCATGTGGAAGGCCTTCTCCCCCACCACCATCAACACCGGTCGTGGTCCTGAGTTCGAGGGTGCTCTCATTGCCCTTGTCCACTTGCTCTTCACCTGGCCCAACAAGACTGTTGCGCTCAAGGAGGCTTTCTACCGCCAGAACCTCCCCAACGTCATGAACCTGATTTCCACAGTCATTGTCTTCGGTGCTGTCATCTACCTCCAGGGTTTCCGCGTTGAGATTCCTGTCAAGTCCGCCCGCCAGCGTGGTGTTCGTGGCTCGTACCCCGTCCGTCTGTTCTACACCTCCAACATGCCCATCATGCTGCAGTCTGCTCTTTCCTCCAACGTCTTCTTGATCAGCCAGATGCTCTACAACCGCTTCTCTGACAACCTCCTCGTCAAGCTTCTCGGTGTCTGGGAGCCCAAGGAGGGTTCCGCCCAGCTTTTCGCTACCTCTGGTGTTGCCTACTACATGTATGTCGATTCCTGACTGTACCACAATTTCAGCCGCTAATTATTTCCAGGTCCCCCCCTCTCAGCATCACCGAGGCTCTCTCCGACCCCCTGAAGACTGCCATCTTCATCGTCTACATGCTCGTCGCCTGCGCTGTCTTCTCCAAGACCTGGATCGAGGTTTCTGGTTCATCCCCCCGCGACGTTGCCAAGCAGCTCAAGGAGCAGGGTCTGGTCATGGCTGGTCACCGTGAGGAGTCCATGTACAAGGAGCTTAAGCGCGTCATCCCCACCGCTGCCGCCTTCGGTGGTGCCTGCATTGGAGCTCTGTCTGTCGGTAGCGATCTTCTCGGCGCTCTCGGTAGCGGTACTGGTATTCTCCTTGCCGTAACTATCATTTACGGATACTTCGAAATCGCCGCCAAGGAGGGCGATATGGCCGGTCTTAAGGGCATGGTCATGGGCTAGATTAGTCCAATAGGGATCTCACTTTTATTGATTTGGATGGAGGATGGGTTGAGGCTGGTGCGCTTCGCCGCACATTGTAACATATGATCTACGAAACAAAAGTTCGCAAAGGTACTGGGCATCACTTGACGTACTGTAGCGTGGCGCCTGGCTAGGCTATCACAGATGCCAGTCCTTCTGTAATGCATCATTGTTAACCCTTAATGTGTTTCAGTATGACTACTATGTGCGAAAGATGCTCGATGTCTGGGCCCTGATAGGACTCACGGGTCCAGTGCGCAGTGGACGTTTGAGCTCTACTAATTCAGCTTCAGTCGCTTTCTCCCTGCTCGTAGCCTGCACTCGAGTATCGAAGTACACCCATAGCCACACCACAACCCGGTTCGAAAGCCCGCGTCCCTGGATGAACGATGAATCTGAGGCGTTGCATTGGCCAGTTTAGCGAATGCGAAATGTGGCGTTCTACGCTTACGATGCGAAAGTCTGGGCATAGCGGCCTAAAAACATCGTCATCTGTGAACTCTGGAGTATGTTCAACATGCATGATGTGGAAGATAAGCGAATGCGACAACAACTGCGGATGCGAAACTGGCGATGGCGCGATACATTCGCAGCTGCAGCTACTACATAAGACGGCTCTGCCGCTGCTTGAAGTGAAGCATCATCACCATCAAGGAATCTGACCTGCTTCTTACTATCCATCTTACTTCCTTTCAAGAGCTTCAATCGTCATACTCAGTTGTTTTACCCGTATTCAGACATGAGATCGAACATGGCAAGCCCACTCGGTATTCCACTCCCTCCTTCGGAATGGAAACGGCAAAACCCACCTAAAGGACCAAACTTTGATTGGGAGATGTACCGTTATGTTCCTTCTCTAGCTGGAGCCATCGTATGCCTCGTTGTCTTTCTCGTAATGGCTTTTCTGCACTTGTATCAGTACCTCAGGTCTAGGAATAGGATCATCATCTTCGTGGTTATCGGCGCGCTCTGTATGTCCTCTCTGTTGCTTCTAGTCTGCCAACTTATTACACATGTACACCGTCTGGAGCTGTACCTAACAGAATGTAACAGGCGAGGTGGGTGGCTATGGCGCGCGTATCGCATCGCACTTCGACAACGATGCCTGGCCCCAGTACATCACCCAAGGTGTACTGACACTCGTCGGTCCTCTATGGTTTGCTGCAACCATATACATGATGCTTGGCCGTACGATCAGACTTGCTGGTGGAGAAGATGTGAGTCTGATCCCAGCGAGGTGGTACACAAGGATCTTCGTCACCGCGGACGTCACGACCTTGATCATTCAGGGCCTAGGTACGTCGTCTCCGCATACAAAGTAGATTGAAGAAACTCGGACTAACAGGAAATAGGTGCCAGCATCATGGGTACGATGCAACTCGCCCTCGCCCTCGCTGGAGAAAAAATCGTAATTGCCGGTCTCGCACTCCAAGTCGCTACCTTTGTTGTCTTCCTCATCGCCTCATTCGATTTCCAAATCCGTATGAACAAGAAAGCCGATCATGCATCTGCAGACTGGAAGAAGATGCTTTACATACTTTATAGTGTCAGCGCATTGATTCTCTTCCGCTGTACATTCAGACTCATCGAGTATGCGATGGGTAACGCTGCTTACTTGATCGCTCACGAGTGGACGCTGTATTGCTTCGACGCTGTGCCAATGGTCCTAGTCCTGGTGATGCTGCTGGTTTTGCAGCCAAGTCGATATGTTGAAGGGAACCTGAGGATGGCACAAGCGGACAGCGATGGTGAGACGGCTGTCATAGAGAGAAAATGAGGGTTCTTCAGTGTGCTTGATCTGTAGTTTTAGCGTGCGTTGAGCGGCTGTCCTGTACTTCTTTATATATCCCAATCTCCAATATGATTTCCATGTTAATTCCTTCAATCAGCATGTGATATGGTTGTCGCCTGGGCGCAGATGTACTGTGAGCTGATAAAAACGAGCGTAACGCACGGCTGTGGTCGCGCATACCCTGTAACCTCACAAGACTGCATATGCGCCCCATATACTATCCAATGTTGCGTGACCAAAGGCATATCATATACGAAAGCCCACCTACCTTTGCCATGATGGTATGACTACCCAGACAGACCTTAGGCCCCCCACTAAGCGGCACTTAGCCACGCGCACGACCCAGGCACTATTGGACGCCTTACATCCCACCACCTTGTGCCTCCCCGGGATGCCAATCCATCCAAACCATACTAGCTCCGCGTAGACGTAGTTTAGATGGCGCGCCGAAGTACGGGTTTCGTGCCTAAGAAGCCGCATCGCAAGTCGAGAGGCGGATGCTTGACCTGCAAGAGAAAGAAAGTCAAGGTGTGTTTGATTTTCAGGCTTTCCATGTGTGGACAGAGAGTTAATGTAGTATAGTGCGATGAAGCACAACCTATCTGTCGTTACTGCAGTGTGAGAGACCTGAATTGCGAATACGCACAGGACTTCCAATCGACGTCGAGGACACCGTCTTCAGGACCATCGCCTGGTCACGAATTCCGATCATCAGCCTACAACAATGAGGCAGATTTCAATGATCTTTCCTTCCAATTGGCGCCGTGGCTCGTTCCAGCCTCTCCAACATCTATAGGCTCCTTTGCACACCTCGACCACCAGTTATTGCAATACTATAAAGCACGTGTCTGGCGCGAATTTGTAGTGCGCGACGACACCGTCTTGAACAACTTGCACGAGAATGTTGTCCCCCGACTAGGCATCTCTCATCCTTTCCTTCTCTACGCTATGCTCAGTATCGCCGCCAACCACAGCAACGAGCTTATGCCAAACAAGACCGTTGAGAAACAAGCACTACTATATCGCCAAAAGGCTTTCTCTTCTTACAAGGAAGCACTCAAAGACATCACCGCAGAGAATTACGAAGCAGTCCTCGTCACAGGAGGTCTTTTCCTCGCTCTAGTCCCACCACCGTCTACCAACAATGACGATGAGTACCTAGAATGGATGATAACACTACTGAAACTAAGCGAAGGACTTCGTATCCTTGCTTCACTCCGATGGGCACAAGGCATGGAGAAACTCTCCGTTTACCCCTTGGTGCGACGAGAACTACGCACTTTGCCACCACCACCTATCGTTGATGTCGCAGGTGTAGATGCTCCTATCGGGCCCCTAGGAACAACACCTAACAATCCCAATCCAGCACCAACGTACCCACCGACACAGTTCCCCACACAGACCCGCCTGTTCCTACCTCCACCTTTGATGCAGCTCCTCGGCAGCATTGTCCGTGGCAAAGAATCTGGATCAGTTGACTGGCATAGACCAACGCTACTTCCAGTGTTCCACGCTCTATCCCCCATATTCCTGTCCTTGTACTACTACCACCTGAACCCTGATCTCTACGTCCGCATCTTTTGTTTCACGTCGTTCCTCATGCCGGAGTTTCTCCAGCTGGTGCGCCAAAGAGAACCTCGTGCTTTGGTGCTGGTGGCATGGTTCTTTACCCTGGCCGAGTTTGTGCCCAAGGGCTTCTGGGTTGGGGGTAGAGGGCGAAAGATTATTAAGATTCTTGGACGGGAGATTAGAGCACGGTCGTCTAGGGATGATGGATTTGTGGAAGGGGTTTTTGAGGGTGCGCAGAGGATTGTCGATGTGTTGATGAGGGAAGGGGATGAGGCGGCAGCGAAGAGTGTGTTTGAGGATTGGCCTGGCGTCAGTTGGGAGGACCGACCTGGTAGAGATGAGGAATGGGAGTCTGGACTTTTGAGGACTTGGGTGATTTGAATGTTCCTTGGGTTCTAATGCTGCGGGTCTTGATGTACAGGAACTAAGCATATCAGTCTGGACATGGTATTTCAGAACTATCACGCACCAGTTCACTGCAACGTTCTCATTGCCCTATCTCTGGTGTAGTACCCGCTGTTTCTGCAGCGGCACTCTTGTTTCCTCCCCCTAGTGTTTCCTGGCTCTGCCCGCCTCTTGGCTGCCTCAACATGCAATACAGCTTGATAGCGTCCTTCTCTCCATCTCCATCCCTACACTCCATCTCCCTCGCCAGCCGAAATCCAAACTTCTCATAAATGGCAATATTTGGCTCGCTCCTGCTACTCTCCAGATAGCAACTTCTCCCCTCTTTATCAGCCATACTCAGAACCTCTTCCATTAAGGCTCTCCCTACGCCCTGACCCTGACACTCTGGCAACACAGTAACGATGTTGCAGAAGTAGTACCCTTTTGGATCCTTCCACAACTCAGACTGCGCTTCCGCCTGCCGCGCTTTCCATATCCAGTATCGCGTGGTACTGAGGCCGCCGCGTCCGTACCACAAATTCATGCGTATTTGGTTGGCCCAGAGATACCAGTAGGAAAGGTATAGTGACCAGGACTCGGGTTCTGAAGTTGGCCGGGGTGGAAGCCACATTGCGCAGCCTAGGATCTTAGAGGGATTTGCGGTATCGCGTGCGACGTGGAAGAGGCCATGCTCGATACCCCAGCGGCATCGTAGCGTGAGAGAAACGCGGTTACGCGCTAGGGAGACCTGAAATATAGCTGTTAGTAAGATGCATGAAGACGGGCGTTGAGGGAGTTACCTTTTCGCGGTCTGGAAATACCCAATTGTTGTAGGGATCATTTGCGAAGGCTTGTTGTATGGTATCGATTGCGCCGTCTATATCGGCCTCTTTCATGCGCGTTACTTGGATAGGCATCGTGCTGAGGTGTTTGGCAAGACCCAATCCGTTCCTGTATCACGGTACTAGCAGAAACGAAGTGACATGTGCCAGTTTAAAAACTAGCAAGCGTTGAAAACCAGCCATGATGGGTGCGGGGAGGGTTGCGATAGCTTGTCGCATCCAAGATGTGGATAGACGATACGATTGGGAAGGTCTAAGCGACAGTCACGTGTAATGAGGGTCTTGTCTTATCTGAGCAGGTGCATACTAACCCTCCTCACCAATCCTACCGTCAGCTGTCTTGGCATTGTTACACGGCCTTAGCCTGTTACGATGCCGGCTTTCAGTGATCAATGCCCAGCCTCGATGCCTTGGACCAGTATAGTAACGCGTCCTAACCAGCATGGAGACCTCCAAACATAGACTGAGACGGGCCGCTCGACTTTCTGGCCCACCACTTGGCTTAAGACGGTCCAAAACCGATTGTACCAACGACCAAGCTCAGCCGCGCCCTGACTATCAGGCTGAAGGCGGGGCAGCGCCAGGCCTACCTCACCTCCAGCCGACGACACCTGCTCCAGTATGGAGTTCAGGCGAAACCCCCCATCGTTCTCTATCGCCAAACAGTGCCAACAACCCAAACGAGTGGGTCGAGTTTAGTGAAGAATTCCGGGATGGGCTGGATATCAAATCGCGTGGCAGAACTGACAAGCACCACCGAGACAGAACACGAGTGTTCTACGAACCTGAGCAAAGAGAGACCCTGCTTCCACGCTCACTAAGAGACACCCACCATATATTAGAATTCCTAAGATCATAAGATGATCATCAGGACGTATTGCTTATGCGGTGGGCACAGGCTTCCTTGCCAGATCGCATGCTCGACATTTTGTTCAACCACTGCGAGTTTGAGGGCGACGAAGACGTGTTCGAGGTGAACCGTCACCTTGGTGATGGAATGGTCGGCGTTGTCGAAGAAGTGACAATACGATCCTGTGAACCGCCCATAGTGTGTGCAAGAAAAAAGATCGCAAGGCCAAAACCGCTCAAGCTGCACCAAAGTATCATGACTGCTTTCATTCGAGAGATTAGAGTCATGCGTCAAGTCGACCATCGCCATTGCGTTCGCTTTCTTGGGAGCTATACCGACAGCGAGTCGGTCAACATTTTGTCGACGCCTGTGGCTGATATGGATATGGCTGCCTTTTTGGACAAGCCTATTGGTGACCGGGAATAGAACATCCTCTATAAGAGGATTGATTGCCTTTGTGATGGGTTGTAAGTAGATGCTTGCCTACCCTTCTATGAAATCGAGCCTCGATCGAGCCGTTTCGTGACTAGCAGTGCTGGTAGGAAGTCCACAATTGGGTTGAGCCTGTCGCTTACAGGATGATCTGACAGTGACGCAAGCTATGAGGATGTCGCCTTTGGGTTTCGCGCAAAACTGGACTGCCAATTACTAGTCCTCCTCCAATGATCCTTGACTTCAGACAGACTGTGCCCGTAAAGTCCTGAGACCATCTCGACCAGAACACACCCAAGAGAGAAGATGTCATTAGCTCGGTTCCGGGGCTCAAACTCCAAGACTCCTAGCGCTGAGTATCACCCAGTCTACGCTGACGGCCGCCCGGTAGTCGTTGAAGCTGAGTCATCGGAGAAGTCTAGGCTGTGTATTATTAACGTTGGCATGTCGACGCCGAAGCAGGAATTTACCTGAACCCGAAGTCGGTGAGTAATATGTCATTGCAATGTATGAGAACATTCTGAGGCTTGAGATCCTCGTGCCTGGAGAGGTCAGCCTTCTCCATTCGAGGAGCAATATAGTATATGGAGTCTTATTGGTCATAGTGGTAGATACGTCACAGTACACGTACCGTATTTTCTTTCAGTGTAGGTATAGCCTAAAAGAAACAGTCAGTAAGCATAATGTTTCTCGTGTACAAGAAGGCAGCCGGTATGTTGTGACTTCACTACCCTTACTCGACCATCAGCACAAGTTGTGGTTGATAGATTGAGAGACCTAAGCCGTGTTCTGCCCGAACCCTCTCATCTTGTCAATACTTGTTGTGGGCTGCATCGAATTTAATAGATAGGCTTCACTCCGAGAGCATCGAAGAAAGCGGTTGCGCAAAACGCGTGATACACAGTGCGGACAAGATCTCAGGAGCTATCTTGATGCTGTACCCGACCAGGAAGTGACTTTATATTGTACTGCAAAACAAAACCCATTACTCTTGCATCCAAGATGACTCTGGCCTGACTGAGCTCCATCCATACACTATCAATATTTTTTGTAGTCAAGGACGCATGCGCGATGCCCTCCCTGAGATTCAAGATGAGGCCAATGCTAAATCATTCACAAAACCCAACTGTTTTACCTAATACTTGATCACTGCGTGCTGCCGAAAATGGGTTGAGCATATACCTCTCAGCATGTCATGTTCACTGCACTACGAGCAAAGTTTGTATACCCCGGTCCAAGTCGTTCAACGCTTCAAAGTCTCTCTGCCGATTTACGGTGGGCGACTAAAGGATCTATCCATCTATGGTCGGTCACGGTCGTTGTCCCAACTAATGACGCTATTCTAGTTCGGTACTTCACGTGCTTGCACTGCGACTAGTGCACGGAAGATGCAAACCTTCGGAACTTGACACGGGTTTTGTAGACATGAGTGCAGTGCAGGCTAGTAAGAGAATCAAGCGGACCATATTTAAGTGACATCAGGACGTCTGGAGGTACTGCTCAGCTCGAGATCCTTCACGCCGATTCGTCCCTTATTGGTCATGGTGTTACCAGGGAAAAAAGAACCGCATATGAAAAAGCGAAAAGGTTCAAGGTTCGTGGTTTGGGGCACTTATCGTGAAAGGAAAACAGGTGACATGGGCGTAGCGATACCATAGTATGAGCCAAGTCGAAAGCTTCAACCATAGTGTTTACGCTATACGGCTCATAAGCCCAACTATATTGCACATATGATGTATAGGCTTTTTCGTATCCCATATATCTGGTTGCATAAAGGCGTACTTATCTTTTTCTCAAGGCAACAGCAAGCATAGCGAGTTATTCCGCCAAGGTGTGCCGTATTTTCTTTTCGACCAAGACTTCCCGCTTCCGCGACAACGCTCACACATGTGCACACCCACACATAGATAGTGATGGTTCTATACATCCCAACTTACTCACCGCTCAAAGTTGAACCTTACACTTACACTTACACTGTGCTTATGTCAACATGTTCGCGCAAGAACAAGCCCCGCACTACTCCATCTACCCCAACGTCTTCGTCATCGATCGGCAGTCCTGCATAGGCAGCCTACCGAACTCCGTCTGATGACACCCTCCCGTGGCGTAGCGAACAAGCGCAAGCGGCTCCGGATGTTGAATGCGAAATGCTTGGGTGGGGACATGTTTTTCGCCGGACCGTTGTTGGATGGATGCGTGTGTGACATGTGTGGCGAGGCGCTGCTTTTGCGATTGGGGCTATGCTATGCCATGCTTGACGGTGGCGATATAATGCGTAAATCGGCCCGCAATGTACACAAAGGTGTATACACCTGATCGGTCGATAAAGACGATCGGTAGGGCTGCAATCAGTAAAAGTTTTGTTGAGTAACCTCAAATGTGTGGTGGAGTTTGAAGCGAATTACGAGCAAGAGAAAATATATGATGTCAACGTAGAGCATTTGCTCATCAGCGATGATCGTGCCTGCGATCAACATGTTGACGATCTCCCTTAGGCATCGTCCCGAGGTCGTCTATCGCTTACTCTTGTATAGCACCGTCTGATATCAGCTGATTGTTGGGCTGTATGATTCTATGTATCCGGCACTCTCCATGGGCAGCAGCTCCTCCAAGGCTAGACTATGCAACGACTGGATTTTGTAACGAAAGAACATGGATATAGGTAGGAAGACGGAACGCGACGTGTTGGGTACTTTGTGAGCTCCCAGCTTCCACTTGAAGGCACGATTGTCAGTGTTGCATCCGTGTAGCGATGATCCGGAGCTTCTTGATCCCGAACGGTAACCTAGCTCCCTCATGTAGGCGGCACAGTAGAGCAAACGGTACATGATGCCCCGGAGTATTTTGGGTGGCATAATTAGGGCGCCTGTTGCAAGATGCATCAATGCTGCATCTGCCGAAAGGACTAGCGATGTAGAAGCGCGCGGTGTAAAAAACAGTTAGGAGGCCGGAAATCCGTACACGACGTAAGCAACTGATGTAGCACTTCGGCAGCTAGATCTTGAGTTGTTCATGGGTCATCGTGGTACTTGTTGATCAACGGAGAAAATGTATCCTTCGCGTAAATGGTCCAAACCACCAGTATGACTGTGTGCAGCACCTGCATGTCCCCATTAAATTTGACCGTATGATGGGTGGGTAACTATGAGGGCAAATAGTGCCACTTGGTGTGCATACATGCGACCCGCCTGCGGCTGACAACTCAGTGTTGGGCAGTTAGGCAGCCAGTATTGGAGAGCGAGAACGATCGGAAAAAACGGAAGCAAAGAAAAGTTGATGAAACACAGTCCGGAAGTTAAGCCACCTGGTTTTGTCGTGCAGGCTGTCCTTGGGCGGTCTGTTTGGAGCAGTTCCAGGACATCCTAGACTGTGGATTGCTGTTAATGCTGGTCGAGGAGGGGTAGTGTTGCGGGCGCTGATGAAGCGCCTACTAGCCGCATCGCCGTGAGAATATCGGTATGTCAAAGAAGGAGCAAGCCGGGCTGGCATGGTCATCAGACAGGTGGGAATGCGGCAAGTCGGGCAATAAGCGACTTGCGTATACTTTACGCAGCGATCAGATCTTTGTCGTGGGCGCCCAAAAATAGGCGTTCAATTTACTGAGGGCCCGCAAATCAGGACCATGCAAGTGTGACCGCTTCTGCGCATAATCGCAGGCGAATAAAGAAGGTACTTCGGGTCGTCGCTCAGTGGTGGAAGCGGCCTTTTGAGATCGCCGCGTAAGCACAATTTAGCCTAGAGCATGTCCAGAGTGAAAAGATAGGCGATTCGCCGATCTGGTGAGGTGGAAAAATTCATGGCGCATGCATGGCATCCGTGGACCCGTTTGCACCGTCATACACCTGACGAGGAACTACTTGCATAGGAGCTTCCGTAAGCGAGTCTCAGTTGTCAACTCAAGGATTGTCACCTTCACGCAAAGGACCGCCCTTGTCAGCTGTGATGCGCGCAGTAGCACCGAACTTGGGATCGCATTTGACACATCGCCTGATGTAACGGCGGCCGGATGCATGACTGGCGGACACCAAGCTATGTGCTACAAACGAATAGCGACTGCTGTATAGGGTTCCGACTAGGGGTGTGCTGCTGGAATATTAAAGCGGAGTACGATTTCCGTATTGGTGCGTAGTATTACAAGACTCAGATCGGTGGTGGTAACTGTAAAAGGTAAGCATGATGCTTGGAGTGGCCCGACCTCGGATACTCAAATGTGGCAGAGTGCTGATCGAGAAACTTTGCTCTATATTAGTTGCGATACCGACACAGGTTGCAGCAGCAAGCGCCTCAATACCACCCTGATTCATGATGATGGCCGGATCCACGGCTCCTTCTGGTGCATTGTCGCTGCATTGAAGGATCAGAGCTATTGGCCTCGAGGCGGATGCAAGCAGAGACTGGACCTAAAGAGGTGCGACAAGCAGAAGGGTCACGGCGAAGCGGCAGAAGGAAAACAAACGCTCGTACTGCGCGTGAAACCGAGTCACCGCCGGGCCCTGGTAAAGTGGAGATGATTTTGCGGAGATGCAGGCTGGCTTCAGCTGCTGCGTCGTAAGACATTTAGCATGGGATCGCCCGACAGGTAAGTTTCATCAGTTGCAGCGCTCGGGTGAAGCGAAGGTACAGACGTGTACATGATACCCACGGTTGGTCGTGCTCGTGCGGCCGTCTTAGCTAGGTAAAAGTGATGTGGAAGCTCGCCCGCACCGTCATGGCTTGTCCATGTTGATGTACCTGCAACTTGCACATACAAGCGAGTAGGCGGCGGTGGTGTTGGCATAGTGGCGGTCTGACTGGACAGACCCGTACCCCGGCCACCAGCGCATATCGTATATGTGGAATGCCATCTTGCCCCATGGTTGTGAGCCTTTAGCTATTTTCAGTGGGGCATCGGTGTCCGGTTCTCTAGACGTGCGTCACACGCACATGTCGAGATGAGATGCGGTAGGAGGTCGTACCGCTGGTGCCTGTTTGAGTTGTGCAGTAGGACTATGAGCCGGCAAATAGTCAAGGTTGCGTCCAGCACAACTTGCAGCAGCAAGGAGGCTCACCGACGAGCTAGTGTGGCTGCTGATCGAAGCACCCAGGAGGCTTCAACGGAGCACGGCGATTGGACAGGGAGTGGTCGACGTTGAGCAAGTGGGCTCTCGAGCCGCCTAGTGAGGCTAATGCTCGCACCAAGGGTAAGGATAAAGTGCCGCCGCGCCCGCAAGAGAGAATTTCACGTTCGCATGGGCCGACAAGGAGTCTAGAACACGCATCACAAAGACAAGCCAACACCTTGCTAAGGATCGTCGTCATCCACAAGTAATGCAGCTACCGAGCCCACGAATTCTTCCTCATGCAACTTGTCCACAGCGTGCTTCACCTGACGCTTGGTTAGGGCTGCGTGACCGAGAATTAACACGTAGCCGATTCAAATCTAATGAGTGGTCTTCTGAAAGGCCCAGGACGATGGCAGTGCGATAGACATTCTTGAGAAAGGCAATCTCGTGTCAAGATTATCATGTTATCGACAGGGTAGGGCGAGCCATAAAAGACTTTCTGGGTGGCTCGCTCGCATAGTGTAGGCGATGCCGCTCATACCGCAATTTTTGTTCTGTCAACAGTCTTTGAGACGATGCAGCGCCACGTTTGAGACCCACTCGACTCGTGGGCCACCCGCTGATACGTCATTAAAGGGCTTTTCTTCCCGTGTTGCAGATTGCCGGACTGGGGCTGTCAGAGATGGGCAGCGCTTGGCCTTGACACACTTTGAAGAGTCTAGTACCCGTGCCGCGTCAATTCAAGCGATTTCGCCAGAATAATGCCGGAGAAAGCCTTCTTGAAACTACAGCGTTCACAATCTCGATTGATGAGACCAGTAACGCGCAGCACGGCTAGTAGGCACGGGTTTCCAGATGGTGTAATGTCTGCCGACGCTGTTGTGCCCAGTGCTGCTGCGTGACCTATCACCTCCCACGGATGAGCTCAAGACAAGACCATGGGAAAATGCGGGTCAGCATTCAGCACCTCGATTCGACGGTTCGCAGATTGTGTGAACACGATCAAGCGACGCTGTGCAGAACAGGTTCCGGTGACAGCTCGGTGCTTACTTTTCCTGTTAACGTATCCGTCTCGTGATGCACAAGTGGCACAGCTACGCCGTAATTTTTCGAGGATCAAAATGACCGAGGCCGTGTGCTGCAGAGTCATACTGGCTGGGTGTGATACGCGGGATGTGCTGAATTACGGGACACGGTGCATTGATTCGTTCCCTGTGGCTCGCGCTAGTTGCAATATCGTTCACTGACGCTCACATTCGGTGCACTTTGCTGATGACGGACCTGTGATATTAGTTACTTCTTCTTTGGCACAATAAAGATCCTGCGTGCTGGCGCCTGCACGAGTGTTGCCATGAAAAGCCGCTTCGTGATTGGGTTTCATGTGGTAAAAATGTATGCCATATTTTTAATGTCACTTGGCTGCAGCCAAGTAAACGTTGACGATGCATTTTTGCGTGCATCCATGAATGACACCCCATGCAAGGACCCAAGTGCAGCTTTCATATGCTCTTTTTGGCGACAAGATGCAAGCCCCCTGACATGATCCTGTTCGTTTGAACCGCCAAAAACATCCTTGCGCCGCGTTGGACCGCTGTCGATCATTCAGGCGGGACGAGGCCAGGGTTGGTCTCTCGGCGCTTCGGCTGCATCTCATCAGCCACGCGGGGATTTTCTCATTTCTGGTTGTCGAACGGCATTACCACTTTGGGCCTGGTCACCGTGGGGTCGCTCAGGGAGGTGTGAAGGCCTTGTCGTTGGAATGGATCATATCAACCCGCTTGTCATCTTGGTTGAGACAGCCGTGCTGCCAATAACGGTAGATGGTAGCGGCAGACTTCTTGAGATGGATCCTCACCACGCAAGCTCGCTGCTTTGTCACCGCGGCGCAGCCAGACTTTGTGCTTCGTATTAGTTGCAGCCAACATTTATCGTAATGAACGGATCCACTCCACCCACCGCGACGTTGAACGAAGTACCGGCGTCCTATAATAGGTTTTAACCTAGTGTATAGGCAGACTATTTGCAGTGCTAGACGATCTCGCAAGGAGAATGACATGCCACCATGTGAACGCGCGTATCGCCATGTCGGCCGCACTGTGCCCGGTGGTCAAGACTGCCGGGCGTGATGCAGCGGTTCAGTGTTGACTTGGGTCACAGCGTCTGTGTTTGGATCAACCAGCCGGTCACTCGGTTGTCCAAGCCCGATGTTCGACGTTGGCAGCGTGCACATGGTTTCAAGGCGTGCCTAGGTGGAGCCCGGCGCTGGCCAAAGGTTAAAGTGCTTTTCCTCGGCGCTGCCTAAGTCCAACAAGGGTGTCAGACTCGACACAACCACAAGTACGGGGGGTGGGCGTACTTTAGGCGTAACCCGTCGTGGCGGCACATGTACCCACGCCGGGGGGTCGACCGATGGACAGGCGGCTTCTTGCGTCCGGTGTGCTCATACTGCTCAGGCGTTTGCAGCGTAGTCAGTATGCAAGGCTGATGACATGCCTGTGCTAGGCGAGGGCTCTACGCTGATTGCTCCAATCTCCGCGAGTGGCCCGCCGTTGGCTGTGTGACCTCAGCCAGTGATGCATGTGTCTGATACTGCATCGGTGCACCCATCTGCAAAGTCCCATGTCATCGACTCGCCCGTCCCCGTTGCAGGCGGCAGGGGTTGACTAGCTGCATGTCGATTTCTGGAAGACGCTCGGCTAGGAGGAGGCCAATGAAGGCATCGGAGCAGCGCCCACCCCAGATCGCGCTTGGATACCGTGGGCCAGCAGTGTGGTTTGCCGGCTGCACGCGCGACCAAGCAGGAGGTGCTGGGAGCGGGTATAGTGGACCGATTCACTCTCGCGGGTGGCAGTGATTGGCTGCGCCCACTAGCGTGTCGACTGCTGTGAAGGAGAAGTAGCGCAGCAGGACCCAACCTCGCTTTCCAACCCTTTCCGAAACTACTGCGCCAACCAAAGTTTGAAGCCCCATCCGCCCCTGATCTCGCGATGCTGCTGGCGCCGACACGGATCTCTGCTTGATATGCACCATGAACATGCATGCCTCCCACACCAACGCCCATGTCGCCCTGGAGTATCGCCGGTCCTCTTCCACTAATCATGCTACCCTCAGACGCGGCTAAAACATGACGCTGCCGAGTGCGAGCGTCCTTCAGGCTCCGTACGTACAACAACCCTAGGGCTAGTTGACCGCCTTGAGGGCCACCGCCCCATGCACACGACACTCAACCCCGGTGCGGAGCCCAGCTGAGTCGCACTGCACGTCTGTACAGGGCCTAGTCGCACTACCGCATTCTGCCATCATCGTGGCGGGCGTTGTGGTTCCCTTGTCTGCTCTCCATGAGCCGGCCGTCGTCTAGCTGCACGGATGCTCCGTTGCGCGTTGCGCCATGATACATGGTACGCCTCCCTCGTCTGCCTTCCCTGTCTTGTGATTTGGTCATTCCAAGCGTTCCTTTTCGCTTTCTGCACTATGCCTTTCGTTGATCGTTCCAGCCGTGCCACTGGCCCTAGTCGTCACAGCGCTCCCTCACCGAGCCATCCCTTGGTGGCTCCGTGTAGTCAATACACTCCCGTTCCTTGTCTGCATCTATTCCACTATTAGCTGTTCTTGAGTTTCGCTAGCCTAGCCCTGGCATGCCTTGTACCATGACTCTTGCCGCGAGGTTACGCTACCTCAATTTCCCCATCCACCCTTCCTGATGTGTCTATATCTCTTGGCAGTCCATATACCTATGCAGATGCCCCCAAGCCAGTCACGCTTCCAAGTCAGACAAGAGTGATTGCACCCGACACAACCGCCTACTAGCACACACATATACAAACCACTCGAGACATCTCCCCTTCGACTGTGTATGATCACTGCCCTCCCACCATACCACCTCGCCAACATGTCCGGCCACATGCAAACCTCACAGCTTCACCGACGTACCTCTCGCAGCTCTGGAAGCCAAGCACCATGCAGATCATCACGCGTTGAGAAGACAAAAAGCCACCACAACAGTCCAAAAGCCATGGAGAGGAGGAAGACTACGACGGAGACCAAGCTTTATGCTACTCTAGACGACCACTACAGGATGATGTTTGGCGTGTCACAGGAGGAGGAGGAAGAGCGGCCACAACAGAACAGACCAGTTAGCTGGCACCCGTCGTCGTCACATTTCCAGGCTTCACAGCAAACGAATTACTTCGAACCTATGCCCCATCAGCAATGGTCACAACATTATTCCCCATCAGACCGTGACTCTCACCACGGTTCTGATTTCTACTCCCTGTCTACACGCAACTCCATGTTCGAGCCTATGACTGGTGCTTCGACTTATGCCAACACCCAGTCAGAATGTGGATGGTCCCAACACACACCCGGCTACGTTCATTCTTCGCTCAACACTCCTTCTACCGAAGCTTTGCCCTGGTATCTGCAGCAATGGGCCCAAAAGAACCAAGCACAGGCATCTTCCAACTTCCTGCCTATTCAACATCCTGCTCAGCAAGATCAAGATATGGAAGACGACGATGGTGAGAAGCTTGTTGCATTGGGCCTGTACGACGCACCTGAGCCATCACTGAGTTGGGGCTCTCTCACTGAAGGAACAGGAAAAGGTCTCAAGCTTGAGGAGACTTGGCAACCACCGGAGGAAGAGGAGGGCGAAGAGGAGGATGATGACGCCAGCTCAGAGGCCAGTGTCGAAGAGCCATCTCCACCTTTGCCGGCAGTGCAGCAGAGCCAGCACCTTCCTGTCCACGTCAAGGCTCAAACACCTGGCAACATGGAGGGACAGAGCTTCTTCTTTGACGAGGACGAGTCGGTTACCAAGGAATGGTGGTTTCAACAGATGAAGCAGCCCACCATGCCGGTGCGGGACGCCGGGCTGGGATATGGATGGCTATGAGCCGGATCTTTGTTTCAAACGTGCGACTACGATACAGGAGCACCAGCATATTTTTTGAGGCGAATTCTTTTAGCACAGCGAGGCGTTTTGCATGGTTCCGCTTGGAACCGGAAAAGACTTTAGAGATACCCAGCCTTTAGTGGCAGTAGAGTGAGGCTTTGCATCGCTCACTATGAGGTCAGATGAACATGATGTAGTCAGATAGTAGCATCAACCAGATCAACCACATTACATCAAACTTCGATTCCTTACCCTACTGTGCCGACTTTGATTACCTTGGCTCCATGAGTCATCGAATGGTACATAGGCCTGGGCAGCATCCGAGGTCCACCATCGACGAGAAGGGAAGGTGCTTCCTGCTTCAAGCTGCCCCAGTATTCGCATTTCGCCGTGACAACGTCAATCCTCGACCTCCACAGCCCACAAGCTTCTTCAACGCTTCTAGCCTTCTCGTATAACCATGGTCCCAACGTACATTTGTCTCGGCGCAAGCCGCCATGTACCAGCCCTTAGTGTACCGAACCCACGTACTCTGCAGTGTGTAAGGCGGCCAGTACAAGACACAGCAAATCACACGTCGGCGACATGCCGCCGTCCTCCGGGCCCGTCCTTTAGGTCCTAGTGTGATGCAGATCGGTCAACGCGCAATTGTGTCACATCGCCCGGTAAAGGACCGAAGACTGTAAAATAATTCAGCAGCCTCACGAAGTGGCATGATGGTGCAAAACACGCACCCACCACGTCAAAGCGAAGCGACGCTGACACTCTGCGGTCCGACCGATCTTTAAGCCGTCACCCGGAGCGAGCCACGCAGCCCTGTGCGGCAGGTTGTGGAAGCTGCAGAATCGTCCTCCACCTCGCTCAGCACCGCTCAACATCGGCCAGACCCGCTTCAGTTGCCCTGACCGAACATCAGAGCACATTCACCCGCTAGGGCCGAAGTTTACCAGCTAACCGAATTGTTGGCTGCCACGCTCATGTTTCCATCCCGTCAAGGCTCTCACCGGAGACTAAGCAAGTAGCGCGGATTAAGATTTCAGACGAGAAAGGTTCCAGAAGATGGGGTTGCGAGATTGAGTTCTCAGCCTTGAAAAGAAAAAGGACTTCCATGGTTTTGCCGGGTGGTCCTTGCGTCATTGGCTCGATTCGAAAAGTGGTGGTCAAACTCGTAGCGCTTATCGATATGCACACCTGGAAGACTGAGCAAATTTCCTTTTAGTGATGGCCAACACGCGTTCACGTGCCTCCATCTGCAACGTATCGGCTAGCCAATCGCAGACTTTGAAGCTGTCGACTGCACAAACGCGTCCAGCTGCGCGACTACTCGAGTGCTAAATATGGAACCGCATACACGATTTGCTGTCACGGCGTGGCGCGATAGTCAGGAGCTGCTTCAGCTGCGCCAGGACCTGTACAGTCCAGAAACTAGTAGGAAAGAGAAAGCAGTTAACAAGGTAAGCTAAGATGGAATCACACGACCTACAGGGAGTACTTTTTCTGAGGTCCACAGCCACAGTGTGCTGATGAGAGGTAGGTGTTTGCTTGGCGACTACGGAAACCTGATGGATTGCCACTGCTGCTAGACTCGACAGCAGACATTGTGGATGTAGTGCTTCAAGATGCACGGGGCGGTTTGCAACACAACGCACTGCGGCTGCTGTATGCTACTGCGATATCAAGGTAGGTTTGTCGAATGTTGTGATCTAAAGAACATCCCACTCCCCAACTGTCTCTCTGTCCTGGATATGGGCGTGTTCAATGTGTCTCTAGATTCTGCATGTATTCTGTTCTTCTCTCCAATTCGTCCGATTTTCGAATCATCTCTTCTCTCTACGTTTTTGTCAAGTCCATGTCAATCCCATTATCACTTCTGTCTTATGAAGCACTGTTCACACCTTCTTTCTAACTCCCAATAGGTTCGTAACCGGCATAGCAGATACGCAAATCGACTTGACCCGCGACCGCCCCTCATGGTTTCCCCCAGGGAAATCCCTTCAACTCCCCATTACCCTCCTGGAAACCCGCCACCGCATCGTCCACCGGCACCTCCCTTCCCTCGCAGAGCTAAAGCGGGCTGCTACCGAGTCGCTCGAGTGGCTCTGGGAGTGGTACTGGATCCAACTGGACCATGCATTCAAGACCGGCAGTGCACTCGTCGCGGCAGAAGAAGATGAAGAACTCGGTGTCCAGAGCAGGGAAGCGGTGCGAGAGAAACTCCAGAGTATCCTCAAAGCATATGTCAAAGAGCGGAAAAGTGAGATCAAGAATAGGAAGAAAGACGACACCAAAGCTGCCGAAACAGCTCTGTCCACATACAATCTTCGTTTTGCTCCTAATGCTACGACGACACCTTCTTCGCACACGCAACGCGCGCTACTAGAGCTACTAGTGCAAGGAAAGATGATATTACCCACGGATAAAAAGTTGGGCAGTACCATGTCTGGCGCATTTATCATCTGGACACCTTTGTTACGCGCTTTCTGCAACAGCGTCTTGAACTTTGCGGGACTGGCTGCGCATCTTACAGGTTTCATGAATGCTCCGTCAAGAGAAATGGTGCACCCGGAGATGGATCCTGTTCGGGAGGGTCTGCATGAATGGGCACTACATCTCCTCACGTCAAAGGACTGGGCAGCCTTGAGACAAACCGCGAAGAATGATGTTGTGGCACTGACTCTTAGTCACTGTTTCTCGGATCCTACATTTTGGAATTTGAAACTGGCTGACAAGTTACTGGAGGAGGGAAGTGTATCGAATGAGAAATCATGGCGAGCAGTGCTTGATGCTGCTAGGGCGGATGGAACTGGTGAGAAGATGGATGTCGATGTTCAAGTCGAGAGCATTGAGCGGGCCTTACCGGTTAGAGAAAATGAAGGCAAAGAGGATGTGGTCAAGAAGAAGGTCAAGGGGCCAACCAAGATGCTGGGCATGTGGAAACCCAAGCCTATCGGATGGTTGCCTCAGGGTTGGGAGGACGATGAATGAAGGGATCGACCTAAAAGTAATAGGGCATTCTGTCACTATGATGCAAATACTCGATTGGTACATGATTTGGGCAGACGTAGTAAGAAGAGTACCCGTCTTTGGGTAAAACGTAGATTGTTCGACCATGTTCGCTACACAATCATTGTCTGTGACCAAGTTTACTCTTTCGGTCACCCGTTCGCATTTCAGTATCTCCCCCGGTTTATTGTACATTGTAGTCGACTTGCAGACTACACATGTTTGAGTACACATGTTTGCTCTCTCGATTTTCTTAGGCGAGAAATGGGCGGAGGGGCGCATGGGTGTCTCATGTTTTGCTCCTTGGTCAGGCAACGTGCCTATCCTATCCTTGCTTCTCTTGTTGCCCAAGCTTATATCCAGCCATGCTTCATTCTTTATAACGAACTGGGACCCTTTTTTCTTTCAGATCATGAGATCGGGATCCGGCTGCCAAAGATATAGATCCTTATCCGCAGTCGCCAGCAGGTTGGTCCTCGGATTGTAACCGACAACAGCGCTCTTGCCCTGTCCTGGAAGCTTCTCCATAGGCTCAAGCATATTATTTGGCGTTGGTGGCTTGGAAATGTCCCAGACTAGGAGGCCATCTTCTCCACTGCCTCCAATCAGGAACTTGCCATCTGGCGTAAGGCACACATCGCCCTGTCCATTTGCCGGAGTATGACCATCGGGCTTGGCGCCCGTGGTATTTGTAGTGGAGGCGCTGGGTGGGAGACGCCCCGAGGAGCCAGTTTTGCGGTAGCAGAAATGTGTCAAGTCACCTGAGAAGGCGTCGAGGACGAAGTGGCCGCTTCCGTTTGTCGCAATGATCAAACTCTTGCCGTCATTGGTGAACTCAATCTTGGTCCAGTCGACCTTCTGGCCTCCCATGAAGCGCTGCTCCATGTCGAGGATGTCGAATGTTGCAAAGGGCGGCTTGTCGTAGTTGCGCATATCGTAGAGGAGGACGTTTTGTGTAGGTGGTGAGGCGATGGCAATGACGGTGGCAGAAGGATCGTAGGCAGCAAGGTAGGGTCCATGGAGGTTAAGCAGACCTACATAGTTTGGCGATTGCAGATTCCACAGGCGCACCGTGTTGTCCTTTGAGCAGCTTATGAAATCGTCCTTGGACGGACACAGGGCGATGGAGGTGACGGTGTCGCTGTGGCCCTTGAAGTAGCGGATGTACGAGTTGTCGTGTGTGGAGAGGAAGCGGATGGTGTCGTCGACCTTTGTACTGGCATAGATTATGCTCTGCGCATGGTGACTGAAGCGCGCCAGATGCACGCCGTACTTCTGGCTCTTGAGCTCCTTGGCGTGCTTGCCTTCTTTGCAATTGTAGATCTGGAGCGTGTCGTCGTCGCGTGCGACAATGGCTAGCTCGCCCGAGTCGTCAAAGTCGAGCGAGGTGACGGCGGTGCCCTGGCCGCCAGATTTGAAGCGCTGGCAAGTGTCAGTATACTGCGGACATGTGCACCTGTGTCTTGGTCTCACCCTCTGAGGCCGGAAGCTTGTTATGACGTCGCTGACTTTCTGTGTCGGCGGCCCTGCAGGCGGTGGAGGAGGGCCTCCGCCGGGCGTCGCTGACCCAGCCATGGCAGTGTTGGTCTCCTAGTCGTGTGCTGCAACAAGTGCATTCATCTCCACCTGCCCAGTGAGCGAATCAGCGCGGGTGCAAATGGACTACACGCGACGCGACGTGGGACAACTAGAGCCGGCGGAATGCGCTGAAGAGTTGCAACAAATGGAAAGAAGTGGGTCCAGGCCGTCTTACGTAGCTGCTGATCCCGATCCGAAACCGGAACGGGTCCTCGATTATTCACTTTCACCATTCCCCAGCATTGCCAATTTGACCGCAATCCGTCTACCAGGCCAGAGTGCGCCTGCTTTCACCTGTGCTCCTAATCCCTACATACCCCAGTCTTCTTCAATCCATGGTTGCGCCGTCACACACGTCATAGTCACAGTCGAATACATCTCCCGTACCCGGGCACTTTTCCGACCAGCTCGCGCCGTAGTCGCATAGAGCTTCACAATGTCTACAACTCTTGGGTAGGTGCTCATCTCCAGGTCCCCACACCATATGCTGTATACTAATGCCTCCCGAACAGCTCCTTCATCGCCGGCGGCATAGCAGCATGCGGTGCAGTCACAGTAACCCACGGCTTCGAGACCGTCAAAATCCGGTGCGCTTTCTCTCTCGAAACGCCTGCGCAACCAATTCGTTGACGATCGCCCAGTTTACAACTACAAGGCGAGCTTAAAGCGAAGACCGACGCGCCGCGGTTATACAGAGGTGTCTTCCACGGTGTGAACGTCATCTTGAAGAATGAAGGACCAAGAGGATTGCTACGGGGGCTTGGGTGTGCCTACATCTACCAGATGACCTTGAACGGCTGCCGATTAGGCTTCTACGAACCCATTCGCAAGACCCTCACCAACGTCGTCTACAGCGACGCGGCCGTACAATCCTTTGGCATCAACCTCTTTGCAGGTGCTTCATCTGGCATTCTGGGTGCAGCAGCCGGCTCTCCATTCTTCCTCGTAAAGACGCGCCTACAATCTTACTCACCCTTCCTGCCCGTCGGCACACAACATAAATACAAAAACGCCATCGACGGTATGCGACAAATATACAGCGCCGAGGGCATCAAGGGCCTGTACAGAGGTGTAGGGCCAGCCATGGTCCGCACAGGTTTCGGCAGCTCTGTACAACTTCCCACATACTTCTTCGCCAAGAGGAGGCTGGTAAAACATCTGGGTATGGAAGAGGGAATGCCGCTGCATATTGCTAGCAGTACCGCGAGCGGCTTCGTCGTATGCTGTGTCATGCATCCTCCAGACACAATCATGTCGCGAATGTACAACCAGACCGGCAACCTATACACATCGGCATTCGACTGCTTGAGCCGAACAGTCAAGACAGAGGGTATTTTCGCTCTGTACAAGGGCTACTTTGCCCATCTGGCGCGTATTCTGCCACATACGGTATGATGGCACAACTAGACAAGACAAGCGAACTATTGCTAACCATCGAGTAGATCCTGACTCTTACACTCGCTGAACAAACCATCAAGCTCATGCGTTTGGTAGAAGACCGGATACTGCCCGCAGAGACCAAAGCGAACATGTGAGTAGAGACTGCTTGGCGGCTGTAGGCTAGACGCACACATTGCCTATACATGCCCGGCGTCAGATACGGCGTATGAGACTTTACGAGACAACATGGTTCAATGCGACTCGTAGGACTAACCGCGAGATGATGGCGGAACACTTTGTACAAAAGTCGAGACTGTTGAGAAGAAGAGTTGGATAGATACTGACACCAATACCAGCTAGCAGGTGACCACTGTATATTTTGAATATGAGAATATCCCTCGCATCACCAACTCTTCCGATTTGCATTCTTCCGCGACAGTTGGTCATCTTGGGAGAGAAGCAGTTGAAGGAGCAGATATGGCTGATGCTGACTTGATAGCCAATCGACAAGTAAAAGCCATTGGCCAATTGTTCGTGACACGAATCGGTCGGCTGACTTGTAGTCAGATGAAATCTTGGTATGCAAATCGGTCCATCCTCGTAGGAATGAGTAGCGTGTTGGAGTTCTTTTCCGTTATCCTCTTTACGAACACAACATATCTTCTTCGCCCGAATTACCTTTTTTGGGCTGTATTCTTCACCGTTCAGGAGATACCTGGATAGCTGCCAAGAGCGGGACGGGAATGCCCTCTCGGGCCATGAGCGTGATCGTATACTAAGATCTTGACCCACTCGCCAACTGTATTGGAAAACTTCTCCGACGAATCATAATCTAAAGGAATGTGATGTCAAAGAGCTTGTCATCGGTGCCTGACACAAACCAAGTTTGCAGTCGTGACATGACTGTGTACGTGGCGCTCATTTGATTCATCGTATTGCTTTTTGTCGGTAAAGAATGAGTTTTTTTCCAACGCACACTGAGCCTCATCCTCATGCATGGCGCTACGAATGCAGTTGGGTCGTCATGCGTTGCGTCAATTTTCGGACGAGGAGCCGAGTTGAGTGCCCCTGTTTACGCACACAAAGCCGGCGCCTGCCTTTCTCGTAAACGACAAGGCGAGTGTGGAAGCCGCCGATGCGCGAGTTGGAGAGTAGATTTTGATTCTGACGAGGTTAGGGCTCGTGACTACTTGCAGTTTGACGATGATGCTGAGCGAATGAGGTGAGGATGCGTGGTTGCGCAACAGTGCGGAGTGCAGGAGATGCTGCAGCAAATGCAGCGTAAGCTGGAGTGCATGGTTGGAGTGCGGGATTGGAGAGCAGGAAACGTAAGTTTGTTACACAAACAGACGAGCAGAGTGTGAGCACGACAGCAAGTATTGCGCTGTCGTCCGCAGTGCGCCGTGGTCCGCAAAGGCGAAATGTCTTCTCCGCGGATCAAGGTACGTGTCTTGGAGGCGATTTAGATGTTTGCAGAACGGCGATCGACTTTGAGGGAAGCGACACACAGCCCGTCTGTTGCAGACGTTGTTACCGCCGAGGATCGGGTTTTACGGGGTGCTGTTTGAAAATGTCGCTCAGAGATCCAGACATATTCGTGATGGAGAGAATGAAGCAATGTGCCCCGCTATTGGGCGATCTTACGCCTATGTCGTGCAGCTTGAGGTCGAGGGGAGCCGACTGGTAGCACAACCTCAGGGTTCTTGGATCGTCGGTGCTCTAGACCCTGTCAGGCTATGATTTGGAGATCAGAACTGTCATCATTTGGTGGTTGCGTTTGCTGTACCCGCGGGGCGCTGTCATCTGCTTGCGTTTGACAGGGTCAGCCTGACTCTTCGTGCTGAGAATGATGACATGTTTGCAAGCTCTTCATCCTCGATGGCAAAAGCATGGTGTTGCTGTCGTTGGCTGCAGTGAAGGATTTGTGGCCTGGGCTGATCTGCGTCTCTTGAGGAAGAGCGACAGGGTTCTGGAGACGGGAACCCCTGAAGCTTGAAGCCTCACTTCGAATCAAGTTTGGCCATGATGAAAGCATCTCTGGAGACCTTCTCCGATCAGCGCCCATCTCCTCCTCGTCTGCTCGTGTGCGCCTCTTCTCTCAAACACGAAAAAATGTCCGCTTTCGCCTCCGAGTTCAATGCTGCAGCCTCACGAACACAACCTTGACCGATGTCGAGGCAGAATCTTATGTGGTCAATCCATAGAGTGCGTGTCTGGACCCAGTGGCTTGCGAATGCCTTCTCACGTTGTCCAGTAAGATATCGAAGTGGTGATTCCACTAGCGGTAGTGTGGCAGATGGCTACTGGGGTTCTCCGCATCTTGCCCATAGCGCTGGGTCATCCGCTCTTTCCTGCAGTCTCTCTAGCGATATTATTAGCCCCTCTCTGCACCAGACAGAATACCATTTCCATTGTCGCCGACTGCTTACTTTCCCTGACATCGACAGCGCCTCGCTGGCGAGTCATTTCTTCGTTCGATATTACAGTCAACATCGCAACGTGTGTCACGCGTATGCCATATCCGATATCGTCTTGGGCTCTCAGCGGTGTCTCGTGACAGGTCCCGACCTCGATATTGGACGCTTTGCACCCAAGCTAAGATCCGCCCTTCCCTAGCACAGTGTCGCTGGATCCACATCCATATGTGAATGTTGCGCTGCATCCGCACGGCAAATCACCTCCTCGACAGTTTGGACTAGCATCACCAAACCTCGCCACTGCTAGATCAATACTGGTGTGCGAGAATGCCGGTTCGCATCATCAGCTCCATCTTCCGAAGACAGTGCATGAGGTTGGGCAACGGAGGATGATGCCTGGCGCTGCTGAGTATCCCACGCCACACACTCGACGATTCGAGAATTTACTTCCTATTGAAGGATCAACTTTGCACTTCAATATCCTTTCACGGTCCACTATGAACCTCACCTTTCTGCCTCGCCAACCACTACGTGGATCCAAGAAGCGCACCCGAGCGGTGGCTGATATCGACGGCGAACATTCGTGTGTACAGAAGAAGAAACGACGACTTCGATTATTCCTTATCACTTCTCGGTTATCGCCACAATTCTCTTTTCCAGCAACCAACATTGTGGATCGCGGCAGCTCCAAGATTGCAGTATGGGCCAAGCAGAAGGCACTTGGGCGGAACCTGCTCAGGAAGGCCGCCATCCTGAATGGGGTACGCAGACGATTGATTCTGACCAAAGAAGCACAGAGCGGATGTGGTCGTGTACCAGTCGAGCAAGAGAGAGAACAAGCACAACTTGAATTAGCGAGGCTGGAGTTCAACCATGGCAGTGTTGACACTTACACCAGACCAGTATTGTCGCGAGATCCGTCAGTACCACCCAGTGCTGCTGTGAGGACTGGGGGCCACTTTGTAGTCTCTGGATCGCCTACAAACTCTCCGCCCTCATCAAGAAGTCCTTCGCCTACCTCGTCTTCACCAACAACAAGGGACTCCCCTGATGAGGCTGCCGTCTTCCGCTCGCCAAATGAAGCATGGTCTCACTCCGCGAGAGATACGACATCACGCCGAGACTACCTACCTATGCCGCCATCGCCACTTGGAATCTCGAATTATGATGCTTTTGATGGCGATGGAGATTCGTTCGACCCGTATGCTCATCTCGACGACGAAGACGAGCCAATACCAAACCCTTACGACGACGATAATGATGATGACGTGCCTTTCTCGCCATCTGTCGTCACCGCCGGCTCGTCTACCACTTCACACACCGGCACTACGAATGCAACCATGTTTTCCGATCTTATCGGGTTGGATCACTCAGAATCAGTATTCGGAGATTACGACCAGGTAGACGACGGCGCGGATGCCATATGGCCGAGGGTATCTACACCGGGTAGCCCAAGTCCTACACTTATGTCAACATCGCCAGACGTCTCTGCCTTGTTTGCAACATGCTTGGTTGCACCCAAAAGAACGGATTCGTTTGCCATGTCGCCTGATCACCGTCCACGCAAGCTGACTAAATCTGTGTCCCCAGAGATGCTTGCGGTGACCACTACAGCGGCCACTTCTCCGAATTTCACGTCTGCATCACCAACCATGCCGGCTTCTCCTAATTTCATACCAACAACAGTACCAATGTCACCAAATTTCTCTCTTGCATCGACGTCACCAAACTTCGCCTCGTCGACCGCGACGGCATCGATATCCCCGAATTTCTCATCATTAGCTGCTCCAGCCTCACCAAATTTCCCACCGATACCGAAGTCGCCGAATCTTAGTGCACTCGACGCATCCATGACAGCACAAAACCCATCAGCATGGAACCACCCGGACACACATTCGACAGAAGCAGGCGGATCTGTCCATACCAACGATGTGGAACAAGAGCGCAGACGGCAGAGGAACTTGATGTTCATGCGTTTCGGATCATGAGTGGTGCTATGGCCATTTTGTGTATCTACTAGATGTGTCGTATATCATGACAACAGAAAGTCTCACAAAACCCACATGCAATCGGTTTTGAGAAAAGGAAGCTCATCCTCAATGGATATCTGGAACGAAAATGACCCATGTGGTCTTACTGCCATCAGTATGTACTTGTACGATTAACAATCAAAAGCGCGGAGTATCAGGAACGCAAAAAGGACAGGCAAAAAAAGGAAGGAGCGGTTCTCTGTACCACCACACTGGGAACGATCGGCATTCGGTACGGTTTTATAAACGAGCATTTTGGCGTATGGGTGTATTCTCGTAGCAATATTTTGCATTTATCGCGTCGAAATGTACACGTCCAATCTCGCTTTGTAAAACAATTCAGGAAGAAGCATGTACCATGTGGCATATAGTTAAAACACGTCTTTCAATGAAAGATCAACATTGTAGTTCAATACTGCTGCAGAAGCTCTGAACGTGATCGATGCACCTTTATAGTGCTACCTCAACTTAAACCGGAGCTTGGTTAGAGTCATCATAGCAAAATCCGTTCCTCTTCTCGAAGAGTACAATCTACGCTTTCTGCAGCTTCGATGCTCGGTCAAGAGCTATATCACACATGGCCTGAATGGCCTCTTGACGCTCAGCTCTGATATCGCCACGGTCGATACGAGAGCGAATATTCTCCATGATTTCAGGTCGCGGACGGCCATTGACGAAGACACTACATAACCGTCAGTAAATTATCAACCGTGAGCTCAAGGGAGATTTCACATACACATATCTCAAACCCGGAAACTTCTCTTCGTATTCCTTGTTCAGACTTGCCAATTTCTCTTTCTCTTCCTCTGCACCTGCCTGCAATTGCGCCTGTTCTTTCCGGCTCTGCTCGCTGTCTACTTTCTTCTCGCCCAACCTCGGATGCGAGCAGAGTATCTCAGAAAGCTTCTTCACATCGCTTTCATCAGTTGACTTGGCCAGCGCAGCGAGTTGCGCATTGACAGCGGTAATCAAGATGTCATAACTGGGGAAAGTGGCAGACCTCAGCACGGGGAAAGTGATCTCGCGGAGGGGAGGCGATGGCTCAAAGAGTAGGTCTAGAACGCTTGTGAGTTCGGATTCGGAGGCATGGGGGAGTGTGCTAGCAGCTGGGAGTGATGTCATTGTCGAGGTTGAGGCAAAGTGACGAGTCGGATTTAGCGTGTGTTCGGGAGAGCCGTTAATTGCTTTTCGCGATGCGTTTAGTTTGGAACCGGAATCTTCGGGCTAGCTGGGTACTGAAACTATTCGAAAAGTTGACGTTGGTCGAGTGTTGATGGAGAAGCGGAAGACTTGTAGAACATTTGCTTGCTATTCAAACTCTTTCTTGCTGCGGCCGCTACCGACCGATCAGCGATGCAGTGCAGGCTCGGTGGCCATGACCAACAACCTGCATGGTGTTGCTGCAAGCTGCAAGGGGATAGCGGGGCAGTCGGACAGTAGTAGTCGAGCTGTCCGACGGACCATTTCTAGCTTTTTTCTTAGTCCCGACGCGTACCATGTTTTGAAGTAAACAACGGACGAAGCTTGTTTATACTGTATGCATGAGTCTTGTGTCTTTTAACAAGTTCCGGCAAGTTCCCACCGGCCCCAACAAGTGATGGTGGTGCGAGGTAAGCGTGTGTATACTGGGATGGCTTGTTGCAAGAATCTGGAGTGACTAAAATAGCTGCGAGATGCCATCGCGTTCGTATTTAGCCAGGGGGATGCCGACAGAAGAGTGCGATCTGCTGCTGGGTTCAGCAAAGTTGCACCTGAACAACTGTTTGCTTCTTTTTCCCCCGCCTTGTTGTCGGCGGGTTACCGGCGGCAGAAGCAATGGATGGCTGTCATAGCGGGTGCGTCCATGGGATTGATCTCATCGCACTGGCTGTGACCTGGGACGCCTCAGGACTATCGGCGGCCTGGTGCATTGTGCCTGCGTTAATGCGGTTCCTGCCTAGACATCAATGCGTGGACTGCCGCATGGCTCTGGTGACAGCACCCGTGGAGCCCAAGTACGCGCCTGTACGACGACGTGTTGCTGAAGAAAAAGAAAAACGCAAACGCATTCTTGTGGGATGTCATATGATGAGTGCGGGAGCCGTTTATGTCGGTGAATCAGGCGCTCTGTGCTGGTGCGGAGATATAGCCCTGGCCAGCTCCCGGGCTGCGCGTACTGTAGTTAACAGGGGTTGCCGTCGCTTCGTGTTTCAGGTCTCCACGCTCTTCGTCAGTCGCCTTCACCCATCCTCCCTCTCAGCTTAAGCTTTTGAGGGTGCTAGGCGGATTGCAACGGTACATGTTCCTGAAGCGTCCATTTGCCTCGACGCACAGCGCTGCCCCAATGGCCGGTTATCCGCCTCTGATACTCGACGGATCCCTGATTTGAATTCATGACCCCTACTTCGCTTTGACCTCCTGGAATCACGCTCGTCGACTGCACCCGCGACGACAACGCCGTCTCCTCGCAGACGACGACACGCACGGCTTTGAGAGTCTGCACCGCGAAGCGTCTCTTCCTGGCCGACTTGCACCATCATGTCGCTGAACGGCCTGGACAATGTCGAGGTAACACAGGCGTACCAGGGTGCGCTCGCCGAGGCTGGTGGTTGGTAAGACATGCCCAATTTCTTCTTCCATCGCGGACCACGTGCTAATGCTTGGGGTAAAGGTTCCTGCTCAGGTACACGTCAAGGGATGCCGTTCAAGTCCTGACACGGGGAACTGGGGGAGCCGGTGAGGCGCGCGCTGCCGTCGCCCAGTACGAGGAAAAGTCTCCGCTGTACGGGCTCCTGCTGTACCGTCGGCGCAAGGTCCTGGTCAAATACGTGCCTGAGGGGACATCGCGACTACTGCAGGGTGAGTTGAAGCGTCAATCCCGTCACCCTCACCACTAACCCTCGACAGCCCGCGTTAGTGTCCACTTCATCAACATCACCGAGAAGTTTGCGCCCCACGACATCGTCCTGTCCATTTCCACGCCAGAAGAGCTCAGCGATGCCGCCCTTACCGCCGCCTGCAGTCTGCACACTGCCGCCCCATCGAGCTCCTCGTCTAGCGGATCGTCGCGACAGCAGAAGCTCAGCTGGATACAAGAGGCCGCAGAGGAGGGAAACCAGCCCGACGGAGAAGGCAATGCAGCACGACCGGGCACAGCAAAGTCCAACATCCCCACCATTCTGGAGCCTGCCACGGGCAGCGAAGACGAGCCTATTAGAAGCGGATCAGTTGCGTCGCAAGCAGAGACGGTCCCGTTGATGTTGGAAGAGAAGGCTGTCGAGCACAAGTTGTCACCACAGATCTCGCACGTCACCATGGAGACGGTAACCGAAGGGCCGACGACGCCCGACGACACTGATCTATCCGACCTCCAGGACACGCTCAAGAGCTATGATTCGCTCTTTGAGAACGGACCAGAACCGCGAGGCTCATCACAAACCACCAGGCCAAACTACGACGAGCTTTACCAGCACTACTATGAGCAGTACACCAAGCCCAAGGTCAAACTCGGACCACGACCGCGACCATCGCTCGAAGGCCGAAGACCATCTACCTCTGGCAGCGCACCGTCAGATCTGGCAAGGCCTGTTTCGTCGCTTCCCGCAGGCTTGCGCTCTGCAACACGAAAGACTGCTAATAAGAAAGAGTCCAAGACAAACTCCTCTAGCACCCTCCCCACCATTGCTATTCCTCCACAACATGACGTCCCTCCGATGCCTGACATGCCACTGTCTCCTGCTTCGTCCATGTACTCAACGAGAGCCCCGGCCAGCACCAAGTCCATGCCCGTGTCCGCGTACAAGAGTCACCTTCGGTCTGGAGGAACGACACAGGAAAGGACAAGGCTTATGAAGGCTGTCGAGATGCGCAAGAAACAACAACAGGCTCAACAGCTAAAGAAAGAAAAGGCCGCCGAAGCTGCTGCGTTGGAACCTGAAGCGCAGGCTGAGGACACCGAAGTTGTGACTGAAGCTGGTGACGAGAACCCGGCAAAATCTGCCGTTCCTGCGACTGAGTCTGAGGAGAGCACTCCCACGGTACAGACAGATGACGAACCCGAAGCCGACAAAGAGACACTGCTTGGTGATGATCTGCCTTCAAACCGTCCAAGCAACTCCGGCATGGCGTTTGCGGATGGTCAGAACGAGACAGACGACTTGAACTCCACTGCTTCGGTGTCGTCACCAATATCTGCACAAACTCATGGTTCTTCTGGCGCACCTTCAACACGACCATCATCCATCTCAGAAGACGAGGCAGGTATGGAAGAGTCGCAAAAGTCCGAGGAAAACGAAGAATCACACAGTCCGGATTCCTTGGATGAAGAGCAATCGATCGACAGCGCACCGACTGTAGTCCCTGAGAGTACTACTCCTGTACCATCTGCAGAACTCCACCCTGAGCATACACAAGCCCCGGTCATCACCGAACGAGCACCGTCTTTTGATGAGGATGGAAGTAAAAGAGATACCCTGCGGCCAAGTGAGAACGATGCTCCATCGCAGCACCGCTCGAATCGGGAGTCCACAATTTACATGCCTTCGAGCGAAGCGTTCGAGCAAGACGATGGCCAGGTCAAGAAGCGAAACAGGGAGTCCATGCTTATGCCCTCATCCCAGCACCAGAGTTGGTACGAAACCAAGGGAAAGCGACGTGCAGTATTGGATCCACTGCAAGTCAGCGCCGACAATTCCGAGACCGAGTACCTCTCGGACGACTCCTTCATGGAAGAGCTCCAAAGCGCTACAGTACACCAAGCCAAACCCATGTCGGTGTCCAAGTCTCCGATTACGCCCTTCTTCCCGCGCAAGTCCTCTGCAACAGACCTGTCAACACCTCCCAGATCAGCCTCTTCGAATTACCACGGTATCAGTCGCTTATCACCTGGAGAGAGCACCCGTAAGGTTTCAGGCGGTTGGCCTCCTGCGCCAAAATCCGACACGAGCGCGCGTACGAAGATCAACGTTTCCTCTGGCATCTCGCAAAGAATCAAAGCGCTTGCAGACAAGACTAACAGAGAGTCGGCTTCACAAGTAAGCCTTGCTAGCTCTGCTTTGAGCACAAAGAGCTCTACCCTCGCCCAGCGTAAATCCTCATTCTTTGCAACAACACCTGTCGAGACCTCACCCAACGGGAGGTCTAGCACGCGTCTTGGAAGTCCTGCGTTCTTGAGTTCATCTGCTTCAACGACGCCTGACAAAAAGAAACAATCGGCTCCGATCAAGTCGACAGTATACAACGTACAGCGAGGAGCCGAAAAGCCAGAGTCTGTGCAGGTCACTGCCCGCATCGTCCGGGATGAGCGAACCATGAAGCCAACACTTGCGATGCCAACTGAGGGCACGCCCCTTGATCTCCACCAAAGCCCACTCATCATCGACCACCAAAAGGCAACCATCACCCCCAAGAGCCCTACTCGTGGAAGACCTGAGCCTGCATCTCCTCCGCCCTCTTCGTCACACTCACGCGAGCCTAGCAATGCGCCCTCACGTGCATCGTCAGAGAGTACATGGAGGAGCTTCGGTCGCCGCATGAGCGAGTCCAAGTCGGTACACAGCCATGATGGCGAAGACAAAAAGGATGACAAGAAAGAGAAGAAAGACAAGAAGGATTCTCGCACCAGCAAGATGTTCAAACGCATGTCTTCTTCGATGGCTGCCATGTCCTTCAAGAACTCGAGCAGCAACTTGACACTTCCCGAGAACGACATGCGCTCTACTTCTTTGGCATCACTGCGGGAGCCGCCGCCACCTGTGCATGTTGGCGATCTGAACATCCAATTCCCGGACACTCTGGTGAGTATATTTATAAATAGTAACTTTCGAAGACATGCTAACCTGGTGCAGCTCTGGAAACGCCGATGGGTCGAGATTGACGCCCTAGGTAACCTCGTGCTCAGTCCTTCGAAACACAATGAGAAGGGCATTGTGAAGCGCTTTCACCTCAGCGACTTCCGCACGCCATACCCACCTGATCAGGATCGACAAGAACTTCCCAATAGTGTAGTCCTCGACTTCATGGACGGACGAACCTTGCAGTGCGCATGCGAGACATACATGGCGCAAGCTCAGGTTCTACAAAGTAGGTCTTTGTCCTCCAATTCCTTGTGTCAGGTGCTAACTATTGTCTAGTCCTCCGGGAGGCACATGATGCCTGGCTTGCGTACAACCAAGCGCTGTAATCGGTCGCTATCACGTCAATCTCCAACCCTAGGCCTCGACGGCATCAACACTCTCCTTTCCCTCTCTCGAATTTTCTTTGTTACGACGTACGACTACAGCATCAGGCATCACCTTTCCCTTGTTGTGTTGGATACAAAATGGTTTTAAACTGGGGTTGTATCTCTCTCCTTGCATCCTTTCGATTAAATTTTGTCTAGTTTGCCCATTTTCCTTTCATACCCATCGTGTTTGGGGAGGCCATCTGGCAGGCTTGGAGCTCTTTCATTCTCTTCTTCATGTAACACACATGGTTGATGTGTATAATATCTAATGCTGCACTGGAGGCAGCTCAGTTTTGCTGTTTCTGGAGTGTGGACGGATTGCAATGAAAGGCGGACTGCAAGATATAGAGATCAGTAACACAATTGGACTACGTGCCTGTTATTGGACTGTGTGCCTGTCGTTTTTGCTTGTATTAGGTGGCGCCCGTTCCAAATGCAGGTGAACGAGAGGGGCGCATTAAATCTCCGGCTCAAAGAAGGATAATGTGGCAGCGATTGTGATGGATTTATCCAAAGTGTTGGGCAAGATGGCTGGCGTCAGATCTCGCCCTGAGCTGTGCACAGTCGCGCATGGGGTGCTCTCGGCCGTAACAAGTTAGCGGCTCAGATCCGCAGGGGTTAAGCGACGCCTGCCGTCATACATGCATTCCCATGCATTCGACATGTGCATTCGATAGAGAGCTCGGTATGATAATGATGAGGTGCAAAAAGGGCCTTGGGGCCGCAAGCATGCCTCTAGCTGCTACCCGAGAGTCGCCCTCAACCTCGCTCTTAGCTCCACGCCATAAGCAGCGACGACAAGAGAACGCGCCCCGAGGACTCCGCATCTGGGCATCCCAGAGCAAGTGACACCTTGCTGCGCCGGTTTTCCGCCCCGTCTCGCAGCGCATCCTGCAGCCTCGAAGTAATCACTGCGAGGGTAACCCATTCTGTTCACAGCAGCCGTCATTGCATTGTCACGAGCCTCGGCGCCGTGTGCCCGCCAGGCACGTCAACCAAGAAAGAGGAGGCCTGCGCATCGGTGTGCGCCTTCTATAAACACTGCCCGGCACCTCCGCGCTTCCCTCCACCATGCCGGCCACTTCCCCAAACCACCCTTTCGCCTCGCCCAACGCCATCCCGCCCCGCACAAGCTCCACGGGCATCCTCAACTTGAACGCGAACACGGGTGCCGCCAAGCAACCTTCCAGAACCAGCGTCCTGCGTCCCCTGAGCGAGATTGATTGGTTGGGCCAGAGCAAGAAAAGCAAGACGAGCCACTCTGCAGACCCTTTGAATGCGCCTTTCCAACCACAGTCGTTACAACATCCCTGGCCCCAGACCATGGCCTCGCAGCTGAACTCGCCTCCCCGCACCGAGCACACAGACATGGATTCGCCCATGGACAATGCCCAAGCAGCCGTCAGCCTCGAAGCCACCACAAACTACCCGACGCCACTCTCTCCACCATCAGAACACGCAAAGGACATAGGCGAGGAGCTCATCTACGGGAATGGCGTCGCGTGGACAGAAGCCAAGGAGCGCATATTACTGGGGCCGTACGACTACCTGTATGGGCATCCCGGCAAGGATATACGGAGTCAGTGTATTGCGGCCTTCAACCTGTGGCTGAAAGTGCCATCAGAAAGACTGGAGATCATCACAAAAGTAGTGGGCATGCTACATACCGCGAGTTTACTGTAGGCATACATCCTCTACGCTCACCCCACCCCAACTAACGTTGCCTAGTGTCGACGATGTAGAAGACTCCTCTCTCCTCCGCCGCGGTATCCCGGTCGCTCACTCCATCTTCGGAACCCCACAAACAATCAACTCGGCAAATTACGTCTACTTCCGCGCCCTGTCCCTTCTGCTCTCCATGAACAACCCGAAACTCATCGAGATATTCACCGAAGAGCTTTTGAACCTGCACCGCGGACAGGGTATGGACCTATACTGGAGAGATAGCCTGACCTGTCCAAGTGAGGCAGATTACCTAGAGATGGTCGGAAACAAGACTGGCGGCTTATTCCGATTAGCAATTAAGCTCATGCAAGCCGAGTCGAAAACAGACATGTACCTTGTCCTTTCCCAATCCAATCCACACCTCAACTAACCCATCTTTTAGTGACTGCACACCCCTCGTATCAACGATAGGCCTCCTCTTCCAAATCCTAGACGATCATCTAAACCTCTCCCCCACATCCGGCTACACAACTCTCAAGGGCCTCTGCGAAGACCTCACAGAAGGCAAATTCAGCTTCCCTGTCATCCATGCCATACGCGCCGATCCAAGCAACCAGATCCTCATCAATATCCTCAAGCAGAAAACTACAGACGAGGAGGTCAAGCGGTACGCGTTGAGGTATATGGAGAGTAAAGGGAGCTTCGAGTATAGCAAGGGTGTTATTGAGGAGCTGAGGAGTAAGACGGATGAGCATGTTAGGGTTATTGAGAGAGAGCTGGGACAGGAGGGGAGAGAGGGCGCGGAGGCGTTGAGGGTTATGCTGGCGAGGTTGGTGTTGAAATGAAGGACGTTTGTCACGCTCTGCATTTCAGCGCTCATTGGATACCATGATGACTGGTGGATTTAATGTCGGCATGTCATGGCTTTACGAGGCTTACGTTGAACGATGGGAATGTGTACATGTCTGGTGGTAGACGCCTTAATACCCAATGTACCGCTGGTTTGTGTACATAATAATGAGATGTGATTTGTAAGAGCTGGTGAGTTGGATTGGGAGGGCTTCCTATAATTCAACGAGACTTGACTCCATGTTCGTGCTCCTACTCATTCATCACTTGGTAAACGTGATAGTGAGAACTTCAAGCATGTGCCAGATACATGTCTAACTACAAGCTCATGATAGAACCTATTAAGCTCTGCGCCGTCTCCGTCTGCCCCTACCTGTCCCCTTACCCCACCAATTGTCCCACCAATTGTCCCACCAATTGTCCGATATCATTCCTGATCTTCATGAAGTCGTCAGGCATGCTCCATCATCATCTCTTCCTAAAAACTCACTGCTCGTCTGCCACCGCTTTTTTGGCGGCTTTGATCTTCTTGACCGTAGGCGCCATAATCCGCTTCTGTTGCGCACCAAGAGACTTCCTCAATGCTGCCCTAAATTCTTGATGCTTCTGTTCGTTGGACATTGCGCTAGATGAATGACGATAAGAACTTTGAAGGACGTCGAAATGATCCTCGCTGAACTTTATGATATCGACTACAGCATCGACTTTGCCTTGTGCTAAACCAATAGCTTCCATCCATGGGAATGCGTCCCGGTAGAGTTGCTCAGCTCCATACTTGGACGCTCGATACCAACCGATGCTCGCATCAATATGGAAGGCGGTGATATTGGTAGCCCAGACCAGGGCCGCGAAACCTAGATATTGGAGTACGAGGTCAGCATGTATCCCACATGCAGTGGACACGAGAAAAGTACTAACAGGAGTGATTGTATCCTTTCATTGCACGACCATAAAGCCAACCTCGAATGCGGAGAGTCTTAAGATGTTTGGCGCCTCTAGGACCAAGGTTGATCAAGAAGCTGTACAAGGCGAAGCTGTTGGTGAAGACGAATTCGTTCTTGCCGTACAGAATATCGATACACTCTTGGTGGATTTGCTTGCTCACAGCAAGGAGCGACGGGACAAGAGCGGCCGGTTGTTCGTGTTGACTTCTAATATTGTCGTTTATAGGAAGTGCGCCTGACCAAGGTCCGTCGTGTGATATGCTCGCCTGGCACTTGGCTGAGATGCGTTCGACAGTACGGCGCTTGTGCTTGAACGTGCCGACAAGGTTGATACCAGCAGGATCGGTAAGAGTGTACTCATAGATTATGTTCCTGATCTCTGCAGGAAGCTCCATGAAGGGGAAGATTTTGCGTTTGGGAAGTGGTCTGGAGCTTGCCTTGGTTGTTCGCTTCTGATGGACGCTCGTCAGTCTTCCCACTTCCCGTCCACACAGAAGTACATCGAACCTTTGCCTGTGGTGTATCAAAGTCGGATTCGGATTCTGAATAGTCTAGATCATCGAGATGGTATGTGACCTGGGTTCTCTTGCGCTTCGAGTAGCGTCCAGACGCAAATGTCTCTACTGGGGCGTTGATATCGGTCATTGTGGATCGTTCTTAAGTCAATTGCACTTGAGTCGGAATTTTGAAGTTTTGGAAGGGAACAGAACGCGTATGGTAGTAATGAGACACGACAAGACGCGTGTTTGGCCTTCTTTAATAGATCTCAGCGATGAATGTCGCGTGGTCAGCTGTTGTACGCTTTGGGATTAGCTTAGGCAACGATACGGCGAAGCCAGGGTTAGCAAGGCATCAACCTGACGGCGTCGATATCTTCAACAGATTTTGAGCATGATTCGTGGGCAGCTTATCAAATTCGTATGCGCCCGAAACCATGACGATGTGTGGAATGCAGCGTTGAGCGTTTAGGAGAGAAAGTGCAAGTTGAGAATGTCCCAAGGTTGCGTCACCGGGCTTAGTCATTGGGCCCACTAACCGAAACGAGAGGCGGGCAAATTATCGCACACCATCCTCAGCAACATGTCTTCGATAAAATCGCTTACGTCTTTCAAGCTTGACCTGCCTCCTAGTTGTATTGAGTTCTTCCCGCTAAATCCTCAATATGCGATAGTCGGCACGTACAACCTCGAAAAAGAGGATGAGAAGGAATCTGCGGGTAGTGCTCCGCACGATGGAAAAGTGAGCGCCAAAAATCAGCAGCGTAATGGCAGTCTGATATTGGTACAAGTTGATGGTGACATCGTGTACGTGAGACAGCCTGCAAGTTCAATGTAGCAGCTTGGACGCGGTCAAACTCGGTACTGACGTCGAGCAGTAACATCATCCAAACCCTATCTACGCCATCAGCTATCCTGGACATCCATTTCTTGACACATGTTACTAGCTCCAACTTTGGTGTTGCGACATCCACGGGGGCTTTTGCCATCTATGAGCTCCAGTCATGGCAGCGAGACCCCAAGATCGCCCACATCAAGACCATCCAGTACTTTCCAGAAAATATTCTCATCACCGCTTTTACCTGGCACCCGGAATCCTTCATGGTCGGTATGACGCTTTCGAATGGGCAGGTGTGTCTCGGCGTAATAGATACGGAAGACGAATCTGATGCGCCGACGAAGATGGAGGTCGCTTCACATGACCTGGAAGCCTGGACTCTCGCTTTCCTACCGGATGGCTCGGGCCTGCTGTCTGGCGGAGACGACAGCGCCCTTCGTTTTGCTGAGCTGTCGGACGGCTCTGGAGGAAGCGTACCTTGGATGGATGGGAAGATACATGATGCTGGCGTCACTGCTATCCTCCCAGTGCATCTTGATAGTGAGGGTGGCTTGATAGTGACCGGCAGCTACGATGATCATATCCGGCTTCTTCATGTACCCATCTCTGGCCGTCGTCAGGTTCTTGTGGAAGCCAATCTCGGTGGTGGCGTATGGCGGCTAAAGCTGTTGGACCGAAACCCCAAGCTGCCAGCGCATCACGGCGTAGAGAAGTGGAGATCAGAGCCACCGCCAGAAGCTATCCTACTGCTTGTCAGTTGTATGCATGCTGGCACCAGGATTGTAAGGCTTACCAAGAGCGCTTCCAAGGATTGGCAAATTGAAGTGCTGGCCAAGTTCGAGGAGCATGAGAGCATGAACTACGGTAGCGACTCTCAACCAGATCTCAACAGTCAAGGCCAACGGACGTTCATATCTACGAGCTTCTATGATCGGCTACTGTGTCTTTGGAGATATTAGTCGCCCGCAACAGGTAGTCAGACTCCAAGGATAAGTAAACACACCAAAGATTACGCGTGGAACAAGCTGACTATATTTGGGATGATATATTTATTAAGAAGTAGCATACAAGTCGAAGAACATTGCCTAAAAGAAACCTGACTAGTAGAATCCATGCGAACAGGAAACCTATGCCTGACAACCCTCGCTGCTAAAACTCAATTCGGCCCACAACCCTGAACAGGTACGTAGTTGTTGTACGGACTATTGTCCGCGTAGGCAGGCATGTCGTGGGACTTGTCGTCGTGAAGCTTATGCTGGAAGCCGTCGTTGAAGCTAGGGGCAGCGATATCGTTGTCGAACGAGGACTTGACGCTATCACTGACGGAAGCGCCTAAGGCAGGGTGGTCAGGAAGGTGACACAAAGAGGGTGATACCATCCTGACGGTATCAAGCTGCTACGGAGGAGTGACGGGTAGACCGACAGCAGAATCGGAACTCGGTGTACGACTTGGCCGGAGAGTCGAAGTAGGATTTACCTGGGGGTCTCCATCTGGCGCCCCGAAGAAACACTTTTGAGACGGATCAAATTGATCCGTCTCAACGGCTTCCCAGACGGTCTTTTTTTT
>Ga0268250_10000030_pt1 | contig 90562 bp, 82 predicted proteins | sample AgamicAsSfe_FD_200448 | JGI IMG/M metagenome (GOLD analysis project Ga0268250, IMG submission 200448) | Agave microbial communities from Guanajuato, Mexico - As.Sf.e (v2) (version 2) | ecosystem: Host-associated > Plants > Phyllosphere > Phylloplane/Leaf | place: Guanajuato, Mexico | collected...
TATATCTGAGAGAATCCGAGCTTCTCATGCCGTCAAAATTGATCTCATGTTGGGTCTCATGTGTGACACGCTGGGTTCAAAGTAGCCAGCATCAAACGTAGGCTGCCTAGGAAGCTATTTCTACTTCAGTCCAACTATACGCTTGAGGTGCTTGCCGAGCACTTGTCCATGCACGCGCATGAGTTGAAAGATCTAAGTTGCAGCCGCTGTGTTCAAGTTTAACAGAAGCTTGGCGGTAAAGGTCTACTGATGTTAGCATACCTGCCACTATGATCATAGAACCATTGACGGCCTAATTTGAACAACAAACGCGGTCGCACTGTTTCGAATCCCAATCCAGTCAAGCCCACACAGGTTTGCCGCGAAGACGAAGAGACCCCAATATCGCGCACTGTACTCCAGGAACCGGAACGGCTACGACAGTTTTCGACTCAAATAAAACGGTGCGAGTGCCAGCTGACTCTGAACGCTAGAGCCGCACCGAGCTCGAAAGGCTTGTCGAAGAAGAGGAGCAAGCAATTGCGGATCAGCAGCTCGCTTTGGCCCTGTCCTATTTGTAAACCGATGATTAAGACTTTCTACCCGGCTCTACTTGCGCTTCAAACCTAACTCGCGATCGTTGTCTTGGACCCAATAAACAGTGGGCACATGCTAAGGGACCCTACACAGACATATGCACGTACGAGATCGCTCCTGGCGCATTTTCTGGTCTCAGTGCGTCGAGTAATACCAGAGAGAAAGCATACCACAACGCAGAACTACTCTCAGAAGCGCACCTCAAATTTTGGGAGGCATGTATTGACGGTGTACCGGCCGTAGACACCTTGACACTTGAGCGTGAACACGTAGCTTACAGCTATTGTCGGCACTGCCTCTTCGATCCCTTCACTATGGCTCTCGACGGCGTCTCCACCTTTCTTCCCAAGTGCTGGAAGGTTCTTACTTCTCTCGATGTCTGCGGCAAGATTGTTCCGAAGCAACACACTAAAAAAATCGACCTCATGGTGAGGAAGCTCATGACGCTCAACCCAGCTTATTGCGCTGATACTGACTGCACGGCTCTCATCCGCCTTGAATATATCAGCAGCGAAGCAAACACTTGAATCGAGTGTAAAAAGAGAATCTGTATGCAGTGCAAACGCCAGGTACATAAGAAATTGTGTCCAAGTGACATACACGTGTGATTCCTCATTGAATTTAGCCAAGCAATGGAAGTGGTAGCAATGAACATGGTCGAGCTTTCTCGATGTTGTTTCTACATGACTTGCTACTAGAGTCATTCATTCTGCTACTTCTGTGGCGGACCTTGGGAGATATACACGTGTCCACAGTGAGAAGAGCATTATCTCAATCGTCCTGGTCTTACCATCCAGACAGCCCCGATATCAGAATTCGCTGAGCATGTCTACTCCCAGCAATGCATGGATTGTAGTGCGGATTGGCTTCGATTCGTCATGCACTGTAGCGGGTGCGAACTGTCGAACTGTTGGCGTTTCATCGACAGCACGCGAAGAGTAAAGATCAATTGTGTTGGCTGTGGGATGTGATAGAGAACCTCGAAACCTGGAGTACTTCCATATAGGAAAGACGCCTATAATAAGCGCGCGCGGCTCAGTGGATCCCGGGTGGGGAGCCGAAATAAGATCTGCACGCATGTATGATGGTGTAGGGTGATAGATAGGAACTACATCGGAGGTTGAGCAGTGTTCTCCAGTACATACCTGCTATCAAGCAGCATCATGGCTCTTTAGAGTTTGGTGAGTTAAACCTCATGAAAATCGCCATTTGGGACGCGTGAACACAACAAAGTGATGCCCTTCACCAGAAGAACAAAACTGACAACGAGTCATGTAAGATTCATCCTTATCAGTCGGGCGGGATGTAGCGCGCCACAGTAAGCGTTAAGAGTTCTTCTTGTCGTATACTCATCTTCGAGATTTCGACTCTGTGGTACCTAGGTAGCGACAATCGTGGCAACGAGTTGTGTACCAAGTATCCAACCTCACATGTAGAGAAGACCACCCACCCAGTTCGAATGCGTAGTCTCTTGTGAGTCGTAACAACGTCCTTTACAACAGGCAGCCTAGAGTTGAAGCAAAGATGGACATGGGAGATCGGCACCAGACCCCTTTCTAGCCGACTTGGCCTGTGCGGGGAGTCGTCTTCGCTAACCAGTGCTTATCCTGGCGCCTCAAACATCACTTTGCCAATGACCTCTGCTTCCGCAACACAGCCTTCTTCACATTGTTTCCACCACCTCAGGAGAACACTTTACCGCCCGACCCGTCCAAGCCACAATTGCTGAACGGTTCTACGCGAGCTTACCTAGCATGTTTTCAGACTCCTTAGGCACACGGCACTTACGGCAGCACTACACAAGGCGTCGTAACAACAAAAGATTAGACTGAGTGACCCGCTATTCGAGGTATCGAACTATAGTAGTCTTCTGACATGCCACTGCAAGCTAGACATGACTCAACACCCCCGACCTCGTGGCGACCTGTGGTGTTGTCAGTATGTCAGACGCGTCGCCGGTACGCGACTGGACATCTTGACAGTTGTCGGCACGTACCTGCATATTCTCCGGTGAACTCTAAACGCGTAAACGGCAACGGCATGAGAGGTCACGGACTATGCGTCTGCAGATCTTTCCTCAATGTTCATGACGCTGACGCTGAGTGGCTTGCCTGGTCCCCCCTCTCCCGCCTCAGGGCTTGAACAATGCAAAGGGAAATTCGAGTTGAACGTAAAAGTAAGGTTCAGCTCGTGTTACAATCCTTGAATTTTGCTTGCCTGATCCGTAAATGGAAGACTTACAGCTCATTACTTCTTGCGCCTCGCCTCGGTTTCGGTTATCTCGACCGCATTCAGGTTTCGAGTCTGTACTTTTTACCGCCACACGGCTTGTCTCTTCGTAACTCAAGCCCCACAGCCAAACTTAGCACATTGGTACCTGGCATAGTCTCAAGGGAATCCCATATAACACTGACCGTGATCATGTCTTCGAACGATGTGCCTTGCTTTTCAACACAGTCGTTCATTCTTTTCGCGGTCATTCTTGTCGTGTTCGCTCATTGAGAGTAGTACGGCTTATTTCCATTGCTACAAACATGGTAGCCTACGCTCCTTACCTCGCTGCTACAGCATCTTTGTCATCTGTTTACCACGCAGTTACCCCTTCTGCGTTCCGCTCCGCGCCTATCTGCCATGTAGTCACAGCGACAGTGACTGAATATGCCACTGCACGGCCCACTACCAACGCTCATGGACATGGCGGACCATACTATAATCCTTACAACGACGTACCCCTTCCATTCGAGTGGCCGGGAAAACCATCGCATGGGGAGGAATACCCTCCTCCTCGACCTTCGATTCCATATCAATATGGAGGGCCTGCTAAAGATGCGTATGATGAGCCATGCTGGATCCCAAAGGGTACTGGGCAGCTCAAGCCTTCGCTACCAAATGTTGAACAGTGTGGCAACTCACAATGGGGACTAATTGACTCACCTCATCTTCCGGTCAACGGCCTCCCCGGTAGTATTTCTGATAGCGCCTACACATCGAATTCTACAAAGCTTCCATCCACATTTCCGCCTTATCCTACGGTATCTGGCCATCCAAACAACCATACCAACGCCACAGGCTTCGAGTCTATCAGGCAATCCTCCACCAGGACTCTTGGATCCGTTGTTACCGCAAGTGCTGCCAGCACACCGACGGCAGATCCCCTGTGTCCTACCATGCCGGACACTGGCGTGACAAGGACCTACGATCTTCATGTAGCTTATCAGACCATTGCTCCGGACGGTGTTACCAGGAATGGTTTGACTGTAAATGGCCAATTCCCTGGCCCTCTCATCGAGGCCAACTGGTACGAGGTAGCGCGAAATGACGTAAGGCTTTAGCTGACCGTAAACTAGGGGCGATTGGATCTTGTGGAGAGTCACAAATGACCTGACCGATGAAGGTACTACACTTCACGCCCATGGCCTCCTTCAGACCGAGACATCCTGGTATGATGGTGTTCCTGCTATTTCTCAGTGTCCAATTTCGCCCAACGGTGGATACTACGAGATGCTTTTCCGGGCCGATCGTTATGGCACATCTTGGTATCACAGTAAGTTCATCCAAGTTAGACTATGAAATGCCAAGGCTGAGTTTCTTAGGTCACTACAGTGCTCAGTATTCTGGTGGTGCTCACGGCCCTATGGTCATCCATGGACCAAAGCATGAAGAGTATGACATCGACGTAGGACCTATCATCCTTGAGGATTGGTTCCACGCCGACTACTATTCTCTTGTTGAGGGTACCATGAATGGCCTATTCCCGCCTTCAAACAACAACCTGATCAATGGAAGAATGAACTATCCTTGTGCAAACACAACGCTACCTTGCACTCCCAATGCAGGTACCTCCAAGTTCAAGTTCGAGTCTGGAAAAAAGCATCTACTACGTCTTATTAATATGGGTGCAGAGGGCAACCAGAAGTTTAGCATCGATGGGCACCAGCTGAAGGTCATTGCCGTCGACTACATTCCGGTTGAACCGTACATGACGAACGTTGTTACTCTCGCTGTTGGTCAGCGTACTGACGTTGTGGTCGAAGCTATCGGCAAGCCCAGTGATACGTTCTGGATGCGCTCTCAGCTCGCCCAAGGATTCCGCTGCACTCTGACTGACGGCATCTCGCCAAACGCCCTTGCGGCAGTTTACTACGAGGATGCCGATACCAACGCCATTCCTCAGACAAGCTCTGATGTCACCCAGGCTCAGCTTGAGCAGTGCAAGAATGACCCTATTACGTCCGCCATTCCGCTCTGCAAGATCCCTTTGGAAGAACCTGATCATGTCGAGCGCGTAGACTTCGATTTCCGCTCCAATGGCACAAACTTCATCTGGTACCTCAACAACAGCACATATCATGGGAACTACAACGAGCCCACACTCCTGAAAGCGAAGCGTAACGAGTCAGACTTCGATCCCGAATGGAACGTGTACCAGTTTCCTGGTGCAAAGAACGTCCGGATTCATCTTGTCAACCACGGTCTTATTGGTGGCCACCCTATGCATCTCCACGGCCACGACTACCACATTCTTGCGGAAGGCTTTGGTGAATGGGATGGTGTCGTCACAAATCCGGAGAACACGCTGCGTCGCGACGTTCACCAGATGCAGAATGCGCGCAATGTCACCGGAACAGTTGAGCCCTCGTACCTAGTTCTACAGTTCACTCAAGACAATCCCGGCGCCTGGCCTTTGCATTGTCATCTGGCGTGGCATGTTAGCGGTGGGCTTTTCATGCAGATTTTGGAGAGGCCGGAGGACATCCAGAAGCAGGCCTTTGAAGACGAGCAATTTGAGCTCTGCGATACCTGGGATGCCTACACAGCTGGAGTTGTTCTTAACCAGATCGATTCCGGCTTGTAGCCGAGGTGCTAGAGTCATGAGATGGCGGCAAAGTCTACAGATGCTACCTAAGTACCTATTCAGGCCCCACCAAGTGAATCACGTGATCCACCCACGAACGCTCACTTGGTGCTTTATACTTCTACCACATTACTTAGCTTTCCTTCCTTGTACATAGAACAATTAATTTACTCTTACGTTCTGTTATACATCTTCAGATGCCTTTAACAAGCGCGTGCGATTCGAATGTACCCTAAATCACCGTGTGCAGCGATGCCCAGATGTCACGTCGGATCGTTACAAACATCGCAGTTGCGGAAGTTCCATAATCTGAATCAAGGGTGAGTATGGTTATGTGTCCGTGAGCCCTCACAATGGTTATGACCTTTATCTCTCTACCACGTATCGTTTTGGTAGGGCACAAGCAGTGGAATCGTCATGGCCATGACGTCATGGACCACGCAAACTTTACTACTTTCTATTAGCGAGATTAATCAATGTAGCCATTCGCGTACGTTCAACTCGTAATCGCGACACCTAGGCTTTATCATCGTCTCCTACCAAGGGTTCAATAAAAATGAACGCCGCTCCCCAACAACTCAAAGTTCTGCTGACCGGCGGTGCCCGAGGAATTGGGCGCGGACTGTTCAGACAACTCCTGACAGCTGGACACGATGTCATAATCCTAGACTCCAACAAGGAAGAGCTAGAGCATGTCAGATATCGAGCACAAGAATGGTCAAAAGGGCGGAAGGAGAGCTGGTTTGCGCTTGAATGCGACCTCAGCAAGCGAACGGAATTGAAGACTGCTGTCGACGAAGTTGAAAGAAAGTTTGGGGGCAGGCTCGATGTTTTGATCAACAATGCTTTCCCCACCGATCTCTCACTATCCGAAGATCGAAGTATGGAAGCTGAAGGAGAAGACATCGAAAAAGAGTGGGATTTGAAGGTTGCGATTGGACTCACTGCGCCGTACATACTCAGCCGCCTTTGCGTCCCACTTCTAGCTGCTGGACGCTCTACTCCGAACTCTCCTGGTACTATCATCAACATGTCATCAACGCGCGCCTACCAATCTGAATCTGACCACGAAGCCTACTCATCCGTCAAAGCTGGACTGTTAGGATTGACACAGTCGATGGCAGTATCTTTAGGCCATCGTCACAAGATCAGGGTCAATGCAATTATCCCGGGATGGATTCACGTAGCCAACGAGAACAAAGCTGCAGATGATGGTAATGTCAAGTGGGAGGAAGGCTTGAGCAAGGAAGACACTGCTTGGCACCCATCTGGGCGAGTGGGTAAAGTGGAGGATATCGCGAAGGCGGTAGAATACCTCATTGGAAACGAGTTTGTGACTGGTCAGGAGGTTGTCGTGGATGGCGGTGTCGGGAGAAAGATGGTCTACCCCGAGTAAGTGTATAAGATCGACGCATCAACACCTTTCGCATCAGCTCAAAGATCCACTATTTGTTCTTCATCCAAATGTCGGATCGAAAGCTAGGAGATCATGTTTCAATCTATATTCCACTGACACGCCTTTTGGCCACTACCAACAACGTGCCTTTAGGATAAACGCAGTGATGTAGACATTTCTAGTTTCAAAGGTAACAGTTCTTGTCTTTGGGATAAGTCTTTATTCCTCAAATATGGCTCATAGATTGACGGCAATTTTCCTACGCATGCTTTCGTTAATGTCTACTGGATCAGGTTTTGCTTGGATAGAGTACAAACCTAATGGTTGGACCTTGCATCGAACCAGAGTAGGTTGTATAACCATAGACAGAGACTAGGCTTGGAACAATATGCCTTCTGCGCGCTTTCGTACAATCACAGGCTTGTTACAACCGTGATGTGCCTCAACGACTGCGCGTAAAGAGGAGTATTGCTCGGAGCTTGAGATTCGCGCCATCCCGTGTGAGATTGGCCGGCGCCACTCATGGCCGCGAATGCACGCGTGACGCTAACGCGACAAGTCCTTTACTGTAGCACGACTTTCTCGCGTTTCACTATCTTCATCTAGACTGCACAAGCGAAAGGTGGTCAAACAGAGACCCAATAGTAGTAAATGTACATTCGGATCATAACCCTACAGAGAAACTTGTCCTAGCTAAATACTACATACAGTCTTTGTCATAGACAAAGATCTTGTGTCGAACAAAGGGAGAATGCCAAGCAGCTTGCCTGTCAAACAAAAGGTACATGCAACTCAGATCTGGTCCAACTCAGAAAGAGCTATGACCATGTTGAAGATTAATGATAGTGAGAGTGAAAGCCCAGTGCCACACGAGAAAGACTTGCAACGATATCCTGCAGAAAGAGAACCGAGAGAGAGGTAAGCCCTGGAAAGAGAGGGGCATGGAATGGAAACGACTAGCCTACTTATGACCAATATCAATATTCTCTCCTATGCTCACTGACATACGCAACCTCAGACGATGCTTTCTTCCATTTACTTTGACTTGGCGTTTGTATCCGCCTTTCGACCGCTTTACGGGCAGTTGCTGACGAGTCACGTGATCATATTATAGTCGTTTGCAGGTAAACAATCTGCGCGTCGAGCTCCCCAGAGAAGACTACAGCGCACCCAAACCAGTCAAAAACCTTCCCATCTGAAACCTCTCTTTTTTCTCCATTTCGGACAAGGAAAATCAAGTTGGATCGCTAGATTTGCGCCCTTGTCATCATCAAATTCACAATGACAACAGCCGATAATGCGACAAGCCTCTCCACCAGCGAATCGTCGTAAGAATCACTCGCTGTAGCATTTACATCATGGACTAACTATAAGTATAGTGAGCCACCCATACTCCACGACCAAGGCATGCCCAAGGCTGCGCGTGCCCACCGTAGCAGGACTGCCAAGAAGAACGCACTTTCCAAGGACCTCAACGTTACTATTTCCTCTTCAGATCAGGCTCTTTTGACCAAATCCGTCATTACCGTCAAGAACGTCATGAAGGAGCAAAACGCTGGGTCGACAGCCAATGCTCCCAGCATCAGTGATGCTGGTGTTTCGGCATCTGATGCTTTGCCTAAGAAGCCGGGTCAACTATCGTCTTCTCCTATCGTGGATCAGGCCCTAGACAACCTGTTGGTAATGATACGACCTGAGCGTCAAGATCTTCTTCAGGGCCCTTGCATAACCATTCACGTGGGTGGAACGTCGGTTATCAATATCTCCAAGCGCGCTGCAATGGCTACTTCTTCTGTCCTTCACAAGCACTTCACCGCCAATCCTGAGTCGCTAGAATATCGTTTCTCGCGTGGTCAGGTTCATCCTGGCGCAGTCCGCTTTCTGCTCATTGACTGGATGCAGGAGACGTGCAATGAGTTTGAAGCCTATGCCATCCCAGCTTAGAAGACCTTTGGCGAGGACGTTGCTATCTTGTGCGCCGCTCGCTTGTTGGGCATGGAGCGTTATTGCCGTCATATCCTCACCGGCTATATTGGTTACCTTAAGACCCATCTTCCGAGTTACGAGGAGATCATTGCTATCGAACAGAACGCCACCTCTGATAAAGACCCGCTCTGGACTGCGATGATCAACCACCTCTGTCATGATCGCTACAAAGGTCTTATACCTGATGCTGAAGACTTCGAGGCGTTTCTGGAGAAGCACACTCGTCTGAAGAAGGCTATGGAGTCGGCTGATATCTTCTTCGCTGGATACGCGAAGAAGCGAGCCGAGGGCCGGGAGAAAGAGCGCCGCCAGCGCTGGGAGCAAAACCAGGCTGAGAAACGTCAGCGTATTGCAAGAGAGCAGCTTGCTGCTGAGTCATTGAAGAAGAAGCTTGACGAGAAGGGCTCCGGTCTCATGTCTGTCACGGCGGATGAGGCGGAGGTGCTACGAGGGCGCACTCGCACCCGTTAGAAGACCGCTGCGCCTGTCCCCTTGACTCACATTGATATTTAGTCAACATGGTTTCTTCAGATGTGGAATGGCGCCTATGTGTGCGAGACAAACATAGCTTTGCCCTGCGAGAACGCTGAGGTTGATGAGTATAGGCATGCGCAACGGACCTGGATTTGAGCATGTCTTTTCATCTTGGGTTTTACATGAGCGGTGTACCACTGCGCTGAGAAACATCAAGTAACAGACATGATCATACATGATGGATAGATATAAGTGTTGATCAAATCCAGTCTCCAAGCTTTCACATGAAAGAGTTATGCTAACACCTCTCCTGTCTTCTGAATGTCCCTGTTACCTTATGCCTCAAAAGTCGTCTGCCCAGTCATCACTGCTCGCCTCATCCCACTTTTGTTCTTCCTGCTTGGCCTTGCTATGGCCCACCCACCAGGTAGGCACTGTTACAGGCGGCTCACACTCTTTGCACCTGGCTTTTATGTACACCCTGCTGTCTATACCAGAAATTCCAGTGTTGAAGTAATGTGGCACAACGTCGATCATGTTGTTGCAATAGGCCTCTGCGCAAATGATTGTGTGAGCGCTAGTTGAAATGGATGGCCACGAATGGGACGTTTCAGGAGAAGGTGATGACGGAGATAATGATGGGCCTGACGAGCAGGTTTTGGTGATATGAATACCGTGTTGCGGGCTTCGACGGATGACGACGGCACTGTTCGGAGGGTAAGACATTTCACTCTCTTTGTGTGGATTGCTTTCTTGCTCCTTGATGAAATAGGTAGAAACTTTGACAAGGAGTAGGTTGAGTGGGGAGTAGAGTCGTATATGAAGTTGCTGATTGATTATGCCAACTTTGACAGTGATGATTGCGTGAAAAGAGCCAACAAGCAGCCCTAGAGAAGAACGTAGAGCGGAGCGACTAGAGAAGCGTTTAGAAGACATGAGAAACCTACCTCATCGCCTGCCTGATACCTATCGATTACACGGCCCACATACTCCGTTAGCAGTGACTCGCTCATCTTTTAGCAAGTCTCTCGCGCTCCATCTGTCCATGCGACCTAGCTCCATCATCATCGGAACGGGTACCATATTCTTTCTTGAGAGCTTGGTCTCCGGTATCGTTCTGAAGAATGATTGCTGCTCTGGTAGACTCGCTTGCCTCAGGGGCGATAGGTTACTTGCAGTTACTAGGCACGTAGCAGGAGATGTTTGTACATGAGAAAGAGTGACGAGGGTTAGGAATTGGCGGCCAATGGGAAAATGTAGGTTGCGTCTCAGACCATGATTGGTTGATAGGCAGAGCTCCTTCCGTCTGAGGTACAGCCCCGCCGGCTAAAGCTGGACCCGCTCTCCACTAGTTGTTTAGCATCATTTGCATCATCACAACACGTTACATCCTGCCTGCCATTGTGCTTCTCACCACTGTTAGTCATTTCCTACACTCTCCACTCGCGCTTGGTTCTTCATTGCCACCATGGTGTCTACGCGCTCACATCCCCAAGGCGACTTCCCCGCCACCGAACCTTCGCCCGTTAAGAAGGCGCCACGGTCGCGGACTTCGACTGCGTCCCCGGCACCCATATCTTCCCCGGACCTTGACTCCCCACCATCGGCAAAGTCGCTTGCCAGACGCGCAGTTTCCAATGCCAAAACCGAGATCAGCCCTCCCTCTCCATCCGAGATCGACGAGCCGGCCTGGTGCCACACAGCGTCAAATCTCACTATAGTGTGGCTCGCCATATCCATGCCTCTCGTGCTATGGGACTCCCTGTACATCCTTTTGCGCCCGCACACTATGGCTGGCGGTGCACTTCAGTGGCCAATCTGGAAACCGTATGAAATCTATGCCTCGATTGATCACGTATACGGATGGCCCGGGTGGGAAAACAACGATGGATTTGGTGGCGCGCAAGGCTTTCTGAACGCTATCGAACTCGTGCTGTATGGACTTTATGCCATGATCATCTATAACCATGGTGTGCCCACGACTGGAGGCACTGGGCTGCAACTCAGTGAGGGCGTAAGCAAGTTCCTTGCCGGAGGCCGGAAGGTACGCGGGAAGAATGGGAATCGCGCGCTGATTATCGGCTTCGCTGCTGCGGTTATGACTCTCAGCAAGACAGTACTATATTGTGCGTATTCATGCGGCACATAGCCAAAGCACAGGCTAACAATTGTAGACTTCAACGAGTATTTCTCTGGCTTCGCAAATGTCGGCCATAACGACTGGGCTACGCTGCTGTTCTTCTACGGTATCATGAAGTGAGTCGAACTGTTTTTCCGCCTGCGCTTAGCGTCTGAAGTGACAGGAACGCTGATTCGTTCCGCAGTGGTCTTTGGGTAATTTTCCCAGCATATATGACTGTCGTCTTCGGTACCGATATCCTCCAGGCGCTCGACATTGCAACTGAGTCTTCGTCCAAGAAGCGTTATTAGCTTGAATCTTGAGGAAGCTGTTCACACATACCAACGCTTCAAAGTTTGGTGCCAACTTACAACAATGCCCAAATATTCAATCAAGACGAGTTTGCGTCCTTCCGGTGCCCGCGAAGGCGTCGAATAGCTGTACGAAACAGTCCTCTCAAACGTTCCAAGATACTGCCGTGCGAGTCCCCAGCGGCCTCGGCATCGTCCTGCATGGGTGATGGCGGCTTTATAGAAGCTAGGTTCAGTGGACTATGCAATTAACAACGCGATACCACTCACCAGCACTACTCCTCCTCCATTAATATCACGCTTCAACTCAAGAACGACAAATTCCGAGTGCCAGTCGTCTGGTGGCAGGCTTGCCGATATTCGCTGCGCATCGGCGGTTAGATGGTCAAGCATGTATGGTGCTTGTACTATCATTGGCGCCATAGGCATTAGTGGTGGTTTACTTTTGATGCGCTGAGTAGCTCCAAGGGGTGTCAGCCGAGTAGAGGGTTGAGTGTGAAATAGGTGTACAAGGGTGCATCACGGATCCGCCGGCCGGAAGTCGCATTCACTGTTTGATCGCGATACGTTCACTTTCACAAGCATTTAAGATATTGCCATACGCTTATTACTACAATACCATAGGCCTCAAATCGTTTGAGGCATCGAACTAATGGCCGCTTCATTACTCATTCTTGTCACTTGCATCCTGTATTCAGAAACCTTCAATCGCTCCCTCGCATTGACACGGAGTCAAGACGAACGTCTTCAAACTTTCGGTGAGCCCTTACATCACATTGCATCCCACTCCCAATCCGCAAGCCCTATCTTTTCTCTTCTTTTGACTACTCTCTGCCTCCAAGATTGCAGCCCTTCGATCGTCTCCCGCACGCTGCTCACTCACTACCCTGCGTCGCTCATCCAGATCGGCCATGCTCATCGCTTTAGCAAACGGACCTTCGTCATCCTCGACAAGCGCCTTTTTTCTCTCCATCTCGTCTCTTCCAGGCGTACTGAACACAGATTGCTTGCTGGACGCTGTGCCCCCAGAGAGGTGGGAGTCCTCGGATATGGATACCTGTCGCTGCACATTGGAGGCCGGCCCTATTACATTGTCCCGCAAAGGTGCATCCACGGCGTGCTGTCGCGGTGCTAGATGCATTCGTGGGTGAATACCGTGCTCCCGTTCTGGTCGCTGCATCGCCGCACCGTCATTTGTTGACGACACATAGCCAGGCTGAGACATGAGTGGCCTTCTCTCCATTGGCCTTGCTCTTGTCTCCATAGCTTCGCGCATCTTCTTACGTTCGGCATGAGCGTAAAACTCTCTGAGCGTCTCTTCTTCTCTAGAATACGTTTGCGGATGAACGATATCGAAATATCTAGAATGATAGGGTGATTGATTGTCGAACGATTCGAAAAACTCGAGCTTTGGTGTTGGGTTTGAGATAGTAGAAGTGAGAATGGGAGGATTTGATCTCGACTTTGGTTTAGAAGAGCGTTTGGAGTTGGGGCAAGGCGTTGGGTTGCCGAGTGGGAGATATGCCGAGCGCTTCTGGGAATTTGTCATAGGAGTGGGTGTATCTGGGCAATCCCAATTTGCGTCGCTGTCGCTCTCGACTTGAACCTGCTTTTGATGTGGACTCGCACCCTGTTCTCGATCGTGGCCATGTGATGGCGACAGGCGATGCAAGGATAGCTCCGTTGGTGTGCTATACGGCCGCTTCTTGGGACTACTCAACCTCGAAGTGCGCTTCACTGGCGATTGCCTTTCCATTACACTGCCACCTCTTTTGGTAGTCACGTTGGCAGTGATATCTGCAGGAGAGCTGCCGAAGTTGCCGTTTTCCGCGGTTGCGACATAGTTTGTAAATTCTGTCTCTTGTTCGCCGAAACCATACATGTATGTTTGATTAAAACCATCACTCTTAGGCCGCTCTCTTGCACTCTCAGGTGTAATTTGGTGATCGAAATTCGGCGTGCCAGTGCTTGCTAGATCCAGTCGCAGTGCGTCACTCAAACTCGGCGGCGGTGATGGAGAGATCGCGCGAATCGTAGAGCGTGCTGTTGATGGACGAGTAGGGCTTGGAGGTCCTGAAGTAGGCGGACGCGGGCGAAAATGTGTTGACATTGTCGCGATCAACAATTGTGGTGTTGTTGACGAAGATGCGGGTGGTTGCTGTGAGGATACGGACGGGACCCAAAAGAATGACATGCAGGGCAAAGCCGATCAACGGGGCTCTCCGAACTTGTTGCCACCCAGGATGGAAAGGCAAACGCGGTATTCTGAAGAAGCGAAAGTGAGTGTAAATAAGTGACGCGCTAAGAGTGTTTGTAAAATACTGTTCAATGGTATGAAGGCGAGATACTCGCGGTTTGCGAAAGCAAACCAACCTCACTTACCGACCAATACCACAGTACTACTACAAGCTTTACATCGGTGCGCTCAGAAAATCCAGAATAGAACTCGCAAACGATGCGACAAAATTGTTCCAGCGATAAGCCAGGTGTTGTTGTTGTTGTCGCACAAGTACGTCATTGTTGTTGTCTAAGACAAACGACTATACAGTCAAACTTCAAGACAAAGAAAGGTTTAAGGGATATAAGGACTACTTTACCCGTAGATAGAGCATTACAACGTATCTCAATACACTTCAGTTAGTCCATAATTCAACAATTGTGTAGCCTTTGCGGTACATGTGCCGAAGTGCTACAGCATAACGATCCGATCACCATAGCGAAAACTTCATACTCAGTAAAACCATAGCTTTCCAAATAAGATTACTGAATTCTGGTTTTTCTACCATGTTCCGAACTATATCACTCAATCAAACCATTCTTCCGTGTAACGCGACCACCTCTGCTGCCGCCATTCCAGTCTATCATTTCTTCGCATGTAAAACAGCCAAATACTTTATCCTTACCTCTTCCCCTGAATCACTGACATCATCTGAACTATCCGCTGAATCACTGTCGGTCTCGTCGTCGCTATTTCCAGGACTTAAATTTTTGTCGTTGTTGTCTTCCTCTCCATCGCTCGAAACATCCGAAGAGCATTGGTCTGTATCCGTGTGGATTTTAGCATCGTTCCTAATGACATTTTCGCCGCAGGTATCTCTTTCGTCTTCATCATCACTACTCTCGCTGTAGTACTCAGGAACAGTAGCTAAGGTGTGCGCATGATGATCCTCCCGGTTTGGAACCTCGGTTACTTGGACGGCATCGTGGGCTTCTTCCCTTCCAAATGCTAGTAATTCCCGACACGCCGTTGGCTCGTCGCGTACTTCCGCTGCCTTGGAAACACCAGTTCGAACAGGTACAGGACACACCACAGTCTCCCTCCATAGCCCAGGTTCCTGAATTTCTCCGTTCGCACTACTCCTGTTATTTGTATTCAAGCGGTCCTTGTGCTCATGGCTGTGCTTCGACGTGTCTTGACTCTCGAGCTTCTCTAGCGTCAGTGCAGCTTTATCAGTCCATTTGCCGATAGTCCGAAGTGCGACGATTCCAATTTTGATGTTGCGCTTGTCTTTAATGTTAAGATTGTTACGGGTCTTTACTGGAGCTGTGGCTTCTGAAGTCTTGGAAGTCATGTTGTTGGCCGAGTGTCGAAGAAGGGGGACAGAATCGGAGCGCAGCTTGAGTTTCTGTGAAAGATGCATTCTATAAAGAATTTTACGAACAGACTTTCGATAGATCTAACAAGGCTTGTTCTACAAGCACCAGGCGCGGTTGATGAGGTATCGTGGTAGTGGTTAAGACAGCTGGACTCAATAGCATTTATGAGGTGGCGACACCGCTGACTTTATATGAGGCCGTATTAGATAGACGTGCGCTGTGTTTGTAGCACTGATTGGTGATGCTATTGAACTTCCCAGGCTGTGACATCCGATCGTATGAACTCCCTGACTTCCAATGTGTAGATCACAGAGTCCTGAGGTGTAGAACCATATCTACAAATCTCATCGATAGCCATGAAGCTTTCTCATGGATCTGATACCGATCACATCATAACACAGCAACACCACCTCGGATCACCTAATCCATCGTCTCTGTTGAATTCCATGTCGGGATACACGCCAAGTATCTGTTCTCTGTACTGTTCTACCTCCCTTGAAGGAACCTTGCCAACGCTGTCAGAAGATATTGACTTCTGATACATCGACGCGCTGTCCGCTGTCAAACGATTCAATTGAACGTTGGTGCGCTCTCTTGCGTCCCCGCGTTGTCGACGTTGGATCTCGAGATCTTCGTAGGAGCCCCAAGGCGGCGGTCTAGGACCATTCTGAATGTCGCTTGACGAGTGAAACGATGGCGCAGGATTTGCGAGGGAATGTACTGGTTGGAGGGAGCTATCTCGCTGCTGGGAGATCAGAGACGGCAGGGCCAATTTGTGGGAAGGCAGCCGTCCGGATTTGTATCCCTGGCTTGCGTGTTCGTCTTGGGTTTGTTGCAGTGCTCTCACATCATTATCTATATCTTCCCAGTGGCCACGAGATACATGCTGCTTGGCGCTGGGACGATTTTGGGCGTAATCGCTGGAAATACTGCGTTCCCACAAATTTCGACTCGACTCGCACACGGTGGCGACATACGGATGTCCAGTCGAGCTCAGAGGTGTGATCTTTCCCTCTGGTGCAGTGCCTCGACTCCATAGGCATGGTACAGGTGGGTCCGGCAGTGATCGACGTGGTATAAGATACTCAGCTGACTTCCATCGTGGCAAAGTTTCGGTGTTGGAGCTGCTGAGCTTCGAGAAAGGTATGATTTTTTTGCGTATGAAACTGTTCATACACTTCTTTGTATGCCTCCTTGTTCCACGTGTCATCTTGTTGATTAGGTACGGATCTCAACGAGCCCGTTTCTAGTGGGAGCGGTGGCAACGGGCGCTGATGTGTTCCCATACGATTCCCATGCTCCATTGGTCTGCGTGAAACGGACCTAGTGTCTGTTCTGGTGGAAGGTTCCAATTGTCGCAGCTGTGCATGTGATGGTGGCTGGTCGTACGCGACCACTTCGGATGAAGCTAACGAGTGGCTGCCGCGTGGACTGACAGCTCGTGTAATGTGATTTGGATCCTTTCCCGATCCTGTACGCTCACACAATAGTTTTCCGTTGGGCGGAGATGTTTGTCTTTTGCTATACTGTTCCACCTTGCTTAATGTTACAGATTCGACATATTGCTCAGGACTGCTTGCCGCAGCTTGAATGCGAGAGTTGTTTTGCTCGAATCTTTCAGTGTCCGTAAAGTGTGCCCTGTCAGCGGCCGGCCACAAGGGTGGCGCGGATGCGCAAAAGGGTTCCTGAACAAGAGGGTCCGGACTTGGAGGGCGTGAAGAAGCTTCCGTTACGCAGTAGGCCTGATAGGGCCGCCTAAAGGGTGTATCGTAGAACGAGAATAACGTCTCGCTAGGCGCATTTTCAGGAATATCAGAGAGCATGAGATGACAGTTGTCAGTGATTCCGGCGGTCCCCAGATGTCGAAGGTTTGCGCAAGGTCAGTTTCGAGGGTGAAGGAGGTATCAATAGTAGGGCATCGAGAAGGAGTGATACAGTACACTTAAAGTCGACTGTACACTGTTTGTTACTGGAGCGCATCGTCCCTTTAGGTGTTCCACAAAAGGTTTCCACAAAAGGTCAATATTCTTACTGTTGGCTATAACGTCATCGCACCAAGCACGCACCTTGTGATCGAGGCAATACAAGAAACGGCAGTGGAGGAGGGTCACATAGTCCGTGCACAGACCCTAAACGCCCACTGCAGAGTAGCAGTCTTGTGCACCTTTTCTCAGACCTTGCTCAAATAGCCAAGTGAAGCCTCCTCTATACCCACTTTCTCTAATCCGCTTAAGGATCCATATCTCGAACATGCCAATTTTGTCGCCTTGTGTTCCTCTGCCCTCAAAGAAGCCGAGAGCGTCTTGATAACCAACCTGCCAGCCGTATTCGTACTTTTCGTGCTCATAGTGACCATTGGGATCCACGCCGCGCCAATAGGACACGTGCTGTTGAATCGCCTCATGCATACGCCCGTCCTTCTCGTGTCTAGCTTTTTCGGTCATCCGGAGTCTGTCATCAGCGGTCGTTTTTGTGTACTGGGGTGGCACAATACTCCCATCTTCTGTTTTAGCTTTAAACCCCCACTCGCCGCCAGGCATCCAATCCATTTTCCAGGTCCAAAAGAAACTGCCGCCAGCTTTCTCTTGGTACCTTCTGCTCTGCGCTTGACCAAATTGTCGTACGAGCTCCTCCTTGGGGACTCCGCCGCCCTTGGCCCAAGAGTCTTCAGTCATAACGCAGGAGTATTCGCCAACAATAACCTGTACTGCACCACGATCATGCACAGAGCCTTCTTTACCATCCAACTGTTCTAGCTTGGTGCCGGCTTCCCCGATGATCTGCTGTGGTGTCTTCGCTTTGTCTTGGTCTGTAAAAGCCCAATAATAGTGCGTGTCAACCACCACTGGGCATTGCGGATGCGAGTATATGGAGTTCTTCTGCAAAGACCAATCTACCGCTTTGCCTAGGTTCCAGCCATCAGATATTATGATAGGAATTCCGGGGTCTATGGCGGACACGGCGGCTATACACTCGTCATACCACTCGTACATGCGCTCTGATTCCCATTCAGCCTCGTTGACGAGTTGGAGACCAGCAATCTCAGCTCCCGCTTTGGTATCTTCTGCAATGAACTGGCAGCAGCGAACACCTAACGCACGGTTACTGGGATTGGTCCATAGCTCGGCACGCCCACTGTTAGTGCCTGAGTGTTCCTGCGCGTTTCCGCCCCCTGGTAGTGCATGCAGATCAACCAGAACGCCGATTGAACGTGCGCGCAGACGTTGGATTAGGGTGCGAATACTGTCCCATGCTCCTGTGTAGATTTCAGCATAGGGCTCGAAAGGTGTTCCCTGGGTGAAGACGGCGCCTGGGAGGTCGTAGTAGCCGATGGGCAGGCGGACAGTTGTACATTTGGCCACATTAGCAAGCCATCCAATGGCGTTATCGTGTATAATATTGGCCCAGTGCTCCTCGAACTTTTGCTTTGTCTCAGCGACACCAACCCTGTCCACCCAGGCTTGCACTGCTGCAAGCTCGCTTGATCCCTCAGCACCATCAGGAAATCGAGAACCCTGAAGCCATCGTTCAATAACGTAAACAGATCCAAGATTGGTTCCATGGTGATAGCGATAGCGAAGAACATCCAGCGTTGTCGGGTCGCTGATACCATGGTGTTGATCATGGCCATGGTCGTGACCGAAGCCACCTTGCTGATGAGCTGGGGAAAAGTGCTGTTGATGTTGTGCTTGTTGGTTTCCACCAAAATGGGAGTTACCAGACTCGTCACGTTGAGAGAAGCCTTTGAGCTCCGCCTTGGCTTTTTGAAGGAATCCCTTCATCGTGAATGCGCTGATCTCATTTAGTGTGCTGGTGAGGGTATGCATTGACCAAAGAACATACCAACTGATGTTGAAGAGAATGACTCATGTAGCAGAACTCGAGTGATGTCTTGGGTCTCAGGTCTGAGCGTATCCTTTGTCGTGATGGTTGTGAGCCGAATGTTGGGTGCAGTTTAGTAGGTGTGCCTCAGCCGTGGTGGAGCCGCGGTGGAGCCGCGTAACCACGCATTTACATCTTTGTGATGACGTAAAGCAAGGAACTGGAGATCCGGTAGGTAGGCAAGTGCGTCCGGCATGCATGCAGGTGCGTGCACGAATTGTGGCTGCATCTTATCGTGCTATCTTATCTGTGGGCCAATTACCCAGCTTGCCTCGGTACCTGGGCTAATTCGAGCGTGCTCGCGCTCAGGACGCGTCTGCTACGATCATCGTATATCGGTCGCCATGAGTTGAGAGAGAGAGAGAGAGAGAGAGAGAGAGAGAGTTGGTCAATTGACGCGTAAATGCCTAACCTGTGCACTAGTTGGATGTATTGATAGCGGCCTTCATACTGGGGCGTCACAGCTTGCGGCAACGGCAACTGTGCAAGGTGCAATAGCAAACAGCCGCAGTGTGTCTCTCGGAAGGCTCACCGTGTTTACTGCCGATTCAGAGCACGATGAGGGTAGAGGACAATGTACACAACTAGACGCGGAGTAGAGTTGAAGTACCTGCGGACTGTCCTGACTTTTCGCTCTACTAGTCGAGGCGCCATCCCGCCATTTCGCCAAGCTGGACCCTGACATGCCACCCAATCGCGTCGGCTGGCGCCTGTAATGCGACTTCCCCAACCACGACGCGACTGCTCTCACGCATCTTCCACAACTCCAATTCTGTTTTCATATCTTTCTCTTGAAGTTTTAAAGGAGCTGAAAAGACTCACTGCCATTCTGTTACTAGTCTTCTGTCCGTAAATCAACAGTGCACCCCTGCGCGTCGTTCGTCCCCATCTCAACGCGTCGCAACAGCCGACAAGCCGCAGAGACAACATGAGCGCCACAACACCACAGAGACCAAATATGGCTTCTCAACATACTCCCTCCAAGACGCCCTCGCGACGCGTGCTTGGCGATCTCACCTCCAAAGCCATCAATACACCCTCTACCCCAAAGGCCTACGATCCAGCTGAAGTCGCTCGCGCCCAAAGCCCACTAAAGCAAGTCACGACGCACACTCCAACGAACCCTACCGGCAAGGAAAATCTCATGACTCCCCAGACGAATTCAAATAGCAAGAAGAGGGGCATAGAAGAAGTTGAAGGTGTTGAATCTATCGAGAGCGTAAAGATGCTCGCTCGTGCCTGCGACGAGAGTCTTTCCAGCACCGGCACGCGCCTAACCACCGACGCTGTCCAGAAACATACGGTAGATGATACATCGTGCCCTGCACCTTCTCGCGCCACTAACAACTGCAAGGAGAACAATCCCATCGGCCTCGCGGACCCAGGATCACCCACCGAACGCGCCACACCAACACCATCGCCCGAACCAGAGCCAATGCAAGCTTCTCAGAAGAGCAACCAGTCATTTTCTGACCTTCTCAACTATGATTTGTGCGCCAGCCAAAAGAGTGAACACGGAGAACGTGTAGCGATGCCGGCCGCTGCCCCCGCGCCGGCAGTCGCAGAAGGAAAGAGGAGGTCGCGTGCCGAACAATTGCGAACGCGCCTCAAGTTTGGCCTGTACAAGATCAAGACGAACCAGGTCACTAAGCGCGACGCGGATATCATCGGGCCTTACGAAGCCCGTGCCTCTTACTCGTCAGACGCGCTCAACGCGTCGAGATCAACAGCCATGACGTCTTCCGGCGAGTCTTTGGGCGCTTACCGCGTACCGAACATTACTGTATCATCCCCGCGACGCGATCAAGGACCTGTTTTTGTGCAAGCAAATCTGGATCCCTTCCATCCTATAAGTAAACTTGGTCCTGCACCAGTTCAGTTCGCAATCCCACAAGGCAATATGCCAGCATCATCACGTATGATACCCGGATACGTCCTTTCCTCCTCACCACCCGGGCCTCAGCTGCCCCATTCTGTAGCTCCTGATCAGCTCTCCTCACCCATCCGAGCCAGGAGTTACTACGAGCCGCCATCTGAGTCCAGGATACGAATAGGTGAACACGACGCGGATCGCATCAACCTGCGGGAAGAAGACCCGCATTATAGACTCCAAAGACTCAAGCAACAACAGTATAGCTTGGCTCGCAGTGTCGGCGGTGTAAAGGGTGATGCGGCGGAAGGCCTGCTACAGCTTATGCAAGACTCGCGGTAGATATCTCAAGTACAATCAACAACGCATATTCGCTCCCGTTGTTGTATTAGCAACGATTGAAATTGCCAGACTACAACGTATCCTCTCCTTGCGAAATCTTGGTTTATCCAATTACCATCTTGTTTTCCGTGCTAGCAATACTGATTGTGAGCCCGTGTACGACAGATGTCGGTCAATCAAGTCACGACCAGGAGCGTCATAGAAAGTTGATTTGAGGAGGTGAGTTTGATTTCATTACAAAGTGCGGGTAGTATCGTTTTGTCTTTCCGCACGTGGGTCGTCAGATCGTGACTCCTGTTTCACATCTGCAGGCTGACCCTCTACCACCTTTGCATCAGCCTCCATATCCTCTTCAACCTTAATATCGTCCTTATGGTGAGGATGCTGCCCAAAAGGCTCAAGAACACCATTTGCCAGTTCAACGTTTTCGTGGGCAGCTTGAGATTCACTAGCCGACATCTCGCTCCGCTTCGCCTTGCGTTCACTATTCCCATACCGTGGGCGAAGCTGTCTAGACACAGGCAGTGTCTGCATGCTGGCATCGGTAATCAGGTCTACCATATCCAAACAGTTTTCCACAAAAGCTTTGACGGTGACTTCATTGCGCAATTCTCTATCGCCATGGCCGTTGTAATGTGCCGTGAGTACACCGCCCTTTGCGCCAAATTTGCCAGACTGCACTGTGCTATATGAGATATCTTCACCGAACAAGTTTCCGGTGACAGATTGCCGAAATTGGACACCAGAGAAGTGGTATGTGACATTGCGTGTCCCCTTTTCCTCACTCGAAACTCCTGGTATAGTCCACTCGGGAATTTCGATGCGAAGGGGTGGAGCGGTGAGGCGGCCGCCACTCTCAATGTTCTCTACCACAGCATAGACCCATGCCTGTACGTCCTCGTCGTTGTGGTCCTTGACGCTGAAGTGCAGACTTCCACGGCGATAGAATCGTACATCTGATGCTCTATCAGGGAGCAGAACATCGTGGACGTGTTGCTGGAAGCTGAGTGTCATTTTGTGAAGAGTTGCTCTGGCGCCACTCCGGCCGGTACGCATCTGTACGTTGAGACTGGGGAACAATTGGCCAGACGCGTTCGAGAGATCAGGTCTGAATTGGTAGTGTAAAGATGGCGTTTGCAAGCGCGCAGTAGCTGTCAGATTGGGTGAGGCAAGGAGGTTATTTAAGCCAGGGATTGTCGGCAGAAAAGGCGACTGAGATGGTTGGGCGAGCGCTGCTTCTACTACTCGTTTGGAGTCTGCATCTTTCAGGGGAAACAATACCTGACCAAATTCAGCAGAGAGCTTATATGTCGGTTCCGGGATCCAATGGTTAAGCTCATGTGTAGGCAGTGACACATCAGAGGCAGATCGTAGTACGGTCGCCGTAGTGCGATTCACTAGAGCGTGCAATGCTGTCTTCGGGGCTTTCGCAAGTTTCTCGGCCTCAGAATCAACATATTCAGGTTCCGTGAGGCGTACGATAGGTATCGATAGACGTCCTAAATCTCCTCTGCGGTACTTGTACTCTACAGAACTGTCTGCTGGGAACACTGGCAATAAGAATGCTGCGCTATCGTCATTTCCCAATTGCTGCGTATCAAAAGTACGTGTAACTGGCTCTTCGAAAGGCAGGAAGCGGATCAGTGTTCGTTTCGCTTCGTCTATAGAGTTCTTGTCGAAGCCTCTGATCGTTAACTGCAGGAATCAGCTACGTTCAGAACGTTCTACAAAGCCCGGGCATACCATGGTCTTGCCGACAGCTTCGATACTCGTACGAGTCAGCATCGAGACAATATCGAAGTCTTTCTGTGTATAGAACAACGAAACCAAATTTGGTTTGGGGTTCGATGTAACATCGATGTTGGCACTCTGATGCAGATAGCTGCTCAAGTTCATCCCCTTCATCTCCGTGCGTTGAAGAGCTTCTTCGATATCGTCGGCAGCGTACTCGGCTGTGGTCTTATCTGCTGTGATGCGAAGGATGCCGTGCTGTTTGTATACATCGAGTCTTGCTCGCCGGGTCCGTCGAATCTTGTCCAACAGTGTTTCCTTTTCTGCAGCCATGTCAGCGAATTTCATGATGACATGTGCTAATGTACGTACCGCCAGCCTTCAGGAGCGCCAACTGCCATGATTGCAGGGAAAGCTCAAGCTCTCCAGGCGACTCTATCTCTTCCAAGAGCATGAGATTCCAGACGTCCCTCAGTATGCGATCAACGAGCAGCTGTTTGCTGACATTTTTACGGTAACGTTTGATTTTGACATGACGATCGACGCCAGGCAAGCGCTGGGTGATATCCGTGGTACCAGGCTGCCACTCAGAGCGCTCTACAGACCGATCCTGGTCTCCTGATCCTGGCTTCTGTTTGATGCTGTTTATGACACCCTGTTTCACTTTCTCTTTCCGTATGTTCTTAGCGACCGAATAGAATGCTATTAACTGCTGATGTGTGAAACCATTCATGAGTGTTTTCCTAAGCTTGACAAAGGTCGTTTGCTTGACATAATGCGGCTCATCGAGGCCGCTATCATTTTTCGGCCGCAAGGTTTCGATCTGCTCGTATATCTCTTCCGGCGTGACGGCCTTCCCTTCCTCCTGCAGCGAGGCGACTATGTCTGGGATTTCAGGAGCTTCGGAGGATACGGTCTTTTCAGGCTCTTCAGGGTTTTCGGCGGCTTTCTCTGGTGTCAGTTCTGCGATTTCCCTCAGAACCAAAATATCGGCATCGTCGCCCAATCGCTTCACGCCCAAATTTGCTGTCTCTCGTATGACTCTACCCCCCTTCTTTCTCCTTAGTCGGTTCAAGGGCGTCACTTCTCTTGTGATCTTCAGCTTTGGTTGTTGCGCCTGCGACGGCACCGCCAGCTCTTCGGCATCATCGTGGCGGCGAGTAGATGCGGAAAACTTGGCGTGGGATCGTGGACGAGCAAAGGCAGGAAGTCGCCGCCGGGTAATTTGCGCTTCACATCGGAGGCATACAAATGCACTAGGGGTACGGGGCGCAAGCATGAAGGAGTTCGGCGTGGTGAAGACGTGCAATAGTGATGGTTGTAACGGGTTTGGAAAGTGCAATGCGTGCATCAACTTTCGTGACCGCCCAATTCTGCCATCGCGCTTTCACGTGCGAGGCGCGTCATAATACGTTGCGTCACCTCAAAGTTAGATATTAGGTGCTGGGATTTGTGTCTACAGTGCTACATTGGGACTTCTTAGGCTGGACGATGCCAGCTGACTAGGTCTTCTCGCAAATCAAATTCATCCACCTCGTGGTGTGGACGATGTCGTTTTCGCGCAGCCTCCGCCTTCATCTGCGATGCCTGCTGCTCCAGACTTCCTCTGCCCCGCACGTTGGGTGAGTGACTTGAGTTTGTGTCTCCAGGGCGCAGTGTCTCATGCGACTTGCGATGAGAGCTGCTGCTGCCGCGCATGTGTCTGGGCTCGCTCTCGCTCACAGAGCTGCTGCTATCACCCGCTGCGAACCGTAAGGGCTGGGCTCGCGGCTGCTGAGAGTATGGTTTCTCGCGATCGCCCCATCCATCTCCTCCTGCAAAAATGTCCTCGATGCATTCGTCTGCCTTGAGCTCACCGGGTTGTGCGGACCAATATGCGGCGAGCGTACGTCGATACATGTCTTGGAGTTCGCCGGCTTCGCGTGACTTACTCGTCAATGAGGGCGCAACTGTGGATATGAGTACAAGCTCGTGGTTGAGTCGGGTGCGCCTTACCTCCGTGATCCTCAAGCTCGGCCTGCTCTCCTGCCATGATACCAGCGATACCACTAAAAACTTGCGCCGTCTTTAGGGCAGGCGCAATGAAGTTCTTGTCGCCTTCCGTCTGCTTCATGTATATCCCGAGCTTGAGCGTGCTGTTGATCTTGCTGTCTTGCATAAGGTATCTCCGTGTGACGCCTGGCTCCTCACCCGCCATGGCCGCCATCTCGCTCTGCTCAACGTACTCGGCGAGATTGAGCTTAATGGTTCCCAGTGTGATGCGTTCGCCTCTTCCCGAGCCTCTGCCGTATTCTTGCACGACCTCGAACTCGATGCAACACTCCTGTAGCATGCCATTCTTGTCAACAGTAAGGCGGACAGGGAGGGTGATGTCGTAGTTGTAAGCGACTTTGTGGTCCTTGACCTGGCAGTTGGCTGTGCGGCCGCGATGCTCGGCGGCTGTCGAATGCGAGAGGTGCCATTTTATAAACGATGTGCCAGATACGAGTGGTACGTTGTTCAGGTCGATTATCTGGCGTCGTCAACATAGCATCCTACGCCTTGGTACGGGCAGCTCACTCTTAGGTGTAGGTCAAACTTTGGCTGCGCAGATGTCAGCCCATGCAGCTTCCGTGTACTAGCTCTGTCTTACTCGTCGGTTCTTGGGTACTGCAATCGTGAGTGTTTGAGTCGCAAATGCGACGGTGCGGCGCATGGCCATTGCTCACCAAACGCTTGCATGTTGAGGAGAGAGGACTAAAACCAAGGCGGTACGTGGAGGTGAAGGCAGCCCGGGTCTTACTCGTACTGAGCGTGTGACAGGGTTCTTTGTGATTGAGTAGCAGGAGCGATGCTTTGCGACCGCGAAGGTAACAATGGACCCTGGCTCTGCCTGGCTCCCCGGATCATCCGAGCCCTAACTCCGCCCTCACTCTTTCCACCCACAACTTGCACTCGCTGCCATGCCCCCAGATGCAAATGCCATCGCAGACTGCGTGTTACGGGCCTTTGCTCAGCTACCTGAAAAGAGGAAGCCGAGACCCCGCCACGATGGCGCGAGGGAATGGGTGCCCCTCGCCGGAATCGTCTTATCTAAAGGTAATCGCTCACTTGCATCCGGAAGGAGCTTTACTTGCTTATGCTCATGACTTAGTGAAGGCCAAAGCCTGTCATGTGTATCTTTAGGGTGAGCCATTTCCATCACCCGACCTCCAAGGGTGCTTTCTCAAAAACGGGCATCGTGTAGTCCAATAGCTCGCCGGGTGAGGTATTAGCCATACAGGTCAGACAGGGCGCATGAGATTGATCCAATTGACCCTGAGCAAGCTAGCTATTGCATAGAATCTGCTCGTAGACGAGATTAGCGACTATGGACATGCACTGAACCTTTTCCAGCACTGGCATGAAATGTCTCCCTGCCAACAAACTACCCGTCGCACACGGTAACATCCTCCACGACTGGCACGCCGAAGTCATCGCCATTCGAGCCTTCAACCGTCACCTCTTGGACGAATGCACTCTCATATCAACGCCACCTTATCCAACGTCCGGCCTTCTTCGAAAAGTATCACCTGACGAACAAACCAGAGACCTACAGCAGCCTTTCACAATCCGAGAGGATGTATCCTTTCACATGTACTGCTCTGAAGCACCCTGTGGAGACGCAAGCATGGAGCTCACTATGGCTGCGCAAGAAGATGCAACGCCGTGGACCAGTACGCCGCCAACTCTTTCCTCCACACCACATTCCGGTGATGAAGGAGAGGCTTCAGCACTCCGAGGGCGATCCAACTTCTCTCTTTTGGGCGTCGTTCGCGCGAAGCCTTCGCGACCAGATGCGCCGCCTACGCTGAGCAAATCCTGCACAGACAAGCTTGCAGTGAAACAAGCCACCTCCTTGCTCTCATCAACATCATCTCTATTCGTTAGTCCCCAGAACGCTTACCTGGAAACCTTGGTGCTGCCAGACTCCCAGTACATACCACAAGCATGTGAACGCGCCTTCTCTTCGTCCGGTCGCCTCAGGTGTCTTGACTCGAATGAGTGGAAAGGCGGCTACCGCTTCCAGCCCTTCACCATCCTTCCCACAGATCGAGAGTTTACTTGGTCACGCCGCGCACTATCCGCTACCGAAAAAGCGGTGCCTAGTAACATATCTGCGGTGTGGACACCGACTTGGCAGGAGACTCTGATTGGCGGCGTAATGCAGGGCCGGAAGCAATTAGACCCTCGAGGAGCAAGTAAGATATGCCGAAGGGGATTGTGGCTAGAAGGCCTGCGCTTGGCGGGAGTACTAGGTGGAACAGTGGTGACGAGTGGGGCACTACGCAAGAGGAAGTATGCGGAGATGAAAGGATCTGAAGAGCTCATCGAGAGGACCAGGGCTAAAGAAGACATACGCAAAGCCTTGAAGGGATGGGTAAGAAACACTGGTGACGACGACTTCTCCATCGAACCCTCACTATCAACACCCTAGACTTGTGTTCTTGTGTATTGAATCCATCTCAAACATCTCGGATTCCATCTTTTCCTTCGCGAAACGTACCCCACGCTCCACTCCTCCCTTCCCACCGATCGCTCACTATCTCCAACACACCCACCATCTCAACGCCTCTCTTCTGTCCTGATCTCTCGGTATCACTGTAGTGAACTCTCGCATCCAGTGACCGTCTTGGTATCCGACTCACTAATATCTCCATGTCTGTATACCTTCCTAGGAGATCCATCAAACCAGGTACAGCGTCATTGCTCGCGAAGATGGAAGGCGGGAGAGGCGGGTTCCAACGTTGTTGCTGGGGCAGAGGACCTAGTTGATTCTGTGGTGCAAAGCGTTTCGGTGAGGAAGCGCGGGGAGGATGAGCCGGGTTTATGAGGAGGGTATGGAGTGAATGAGACCTTGTTAAGTCTGTGAGAGTGGTGAATAAAGAGGCTGCCATGTTATTCGCTGGGAGCTAGTCAGCGTTCCTGTTCTTAATGAAAATGTGATTGTGACCAAATACCTCGGATGTAATCGGTTTTCAACAATGGGTTGAAGACATGGGCAAAACTGTCGACTAGCATGAATTTGATGTAGCCTCGCTTTGCTTCCGCGTGCGTGATTCCTAGCGTTCCCACTGGCTCGAGTAGTCGTGCCTCCGCTCCTTCTTGGTCTTTTGCTGGTTGTGCTGCTGCGGTAACGATAGATTCTGAATCGAACAACATCTCCTCGTCGTCTTCCTCGTCCTCGGAGTCCGCGACATATGTCCGCTTCATCTTCACCTTTTCGACTGGTAGCGCTTCTTTCATCTTCTCATTTGCCAGGGTGGGTTCCGCAACATTCTGCCCTGCAATATCATCCTTAAGCTCCTCGATAGCCTCTCTCACACCAACAAAATCAAAAACCCGCATGATCTTAACGCGGTCCAAAATCCTTGCTGACAGATCCTCGATCGAAGCTCCAGGTTCTGGGTTGATTGCAGAGTGCAGTGAAGCCGTGAGCCTTGGTCGTTGAGACAGTCGTGCAACAATCATTGCGTACAATCGGACCACATCGAAATTGCCTGTTGTATCAATAACAGCAGCCGCCGAGTTCTCATATTGAAGAAGAGAGTCTATGAGTAGGGTACAGCAGATCTAAAAATATTAGAATACGAACATTCCATTCTCACGGTCTCTCTGGAAAGTGATTTTCGATGACAGTAATATTCATATTACTCACCTGGCTCGCACCCGCTCCAGCTTCTCCGCTGATTCGTACAATCCGCCCACTATGTAGTCCGCCACTCAGTGCATCATCCAAACTCTTGACTCCACTCCGCAGTCGTTTCTTCTCGTCCTTTTCTTTCTTCTCGATACTGACGCTGCACAAGCTCTCTAGCAGCTCACTGAGGTCTTTGTCGTCGATCGAGTGGGATGCGAGTAGCGGCTCTGCAGGTCTTACGCTTTCACTCAACCCATTTGAGGTGATATCAACGGCGGCCATGTTGCTGCTGCTAGCCGCATGGTTGTGAGTTGACTCTGAGGCCAATCGGAACCGAGTTCGGAAAGGAAAGTGCTAGCGCAAGATGGAAGGAGAAGGCGCGCGCCATCTAGGCAACTCATGTAAGTTACACTCGAACTTCGTACGGTATGACTAAATTCAACAAGCGCACGATCTATGAGAGACGTTACGTGACGACAAGTCTTACGTGTTGAGATTCGGAGACATTCTCCTATACTCGGGATTTTGTCTCGCTTCCATCCCAGGGTCACCGACATATACGCACCGCGTACATTGAATTTAACAGTTAGCAAAGTAGGGACGTGTCTATGTTCCTATGTAAACTCCGCAATTTCGCTCGCTCAAATCTTCATAGTACAAATTACCGAGCCCACACCATATCCATCATCTGCTCAACCCAACATCAAGGCATCCACTAGCTTCCAATCAATCCTGACGAGCAACTGACGCCCTAGCCAAGACCATACACATCCCTCAGAGTCGTGGCACCGAAGATCATGCTGGGGGGATACGATGGTGGCTTGCGATCCCAAAAGTCCGCTGTCGATCTTAGTGCTAGTCGGGTGCGGCTGAGAAACATGTCGGCGATGTAAGTCATGTGCCAGGGGCAGCAGCGGCATCCAGGTCCGCGCATCGAAGATTGGGCAGTGGGTTGAGTGGGGGGTTTGGGCGACAGAAACGCGTCAAGGTCGATCCTGGTGGGACATCTCCTGCCCCTGAACATCGAGCAGGTCTAGATGGCGATCAAGGGGGCAAATCAACGGCCTCACACGTGCATGTCTGATTTGCTTCTGAAGCAACGTCTACTAAGATAGCAGATACGGTAGGGCGCAACGGTTTGGTCTTTGTAAATTTCGATTCAAGCTACGGATTTTTCACGCCTTGCATCCCCCAAAAGTGTCGCAAACTTGTTTGTAGAAGCTACACAAAGTAGCCCAATTTCTTCGCATTAAAAGAAAAGTGATTCGACTGAAGAGTTGGAGATCAGTGATTGAAGAAAAAGCCCTTTGTCAAGCATTTTGGAGCGCCATGATTTCTGTTACACATGAGTGGTATCCAGACCTCGTGCTTTCAAGTCCAAACTGCCCCAGCGCCAGACGAAAGGAAAGTGTATGTCCCGAAAGGATGTGTTTGACAATAGGAGAAATAGGCGCTGTCAGCCGTCATCGCTATGGCGCTATGCACGTCGTGTCTTTTTGTGTTTCGAGGTATTTCTGAGATGATGGAGAAAGTGGTCAAGTCGATCCAACCCTGCCTATGTATTCTCAAGCAGGGCGTCGGCGTCCACCTTTCAGAGACTTGACCCGGTTAAGGAATCCACCACTGGGCTTGCCCTCACCAGTGGGAGATCCTACACTATCTGTGGTAATGGATCGTTGCAGCGCAGCGCCTCGAGGTGGCGAAGGTCCGCCCTCGTTGGTCTTGATAGTTGCACCCTTGGCATCATAGGCCTTGTCGTAGTCGTCGCTGAAGAATGGGTTCTGCTCTGTTGCTTTGGTTTGCGAGATGGCTCCAGCGCTGTAAGGACCACTTGGACTGGTGGCAGATCCGTAACGTGCCTCGGGCGAGGTGATGCGAGGACCATCACCATAACGTCGGGGCTGAGAGATGCCGCGGAATCGCTGGGCAATGGATTTCTTGCGGCCCAAACCACCTTCAGCCAGCTGCTTCTGTCGCTGAGCGTCAGACTCCTCCTGGATCGCTTTACGGGATGCCGGGGCACCCTCGAGAAAAGTGGATGTTCCAAGACCGTGGGTCTGCTCGCCGTGCACAATGTCTTCTCGGCCCTTTGCACTGAACTCTGCAGCCACTGGAGCAGGCTTCTTCCACTCGGTTTCGGCACCGGCAAAGTCGGTGAAGCCCTCAGCACCTCTTCCATGGATCCTGTCTAGATCAATCTTGGTGTTAAGCGGTCCGGAGCCACCTAGAGTATTGTTGGCCGAACCGACAGGGAAGGCATGCATAGGTGCGCGCTGGTCCTTCTTACGGTTCCGGTGGGGCTGCACAGCATCGTATGGTCCATCGTGGTGGATCATGCTAGGTCCGTAGATGCCAGTCACATCGAGTTTGTCGATGAGATCAAGACCTTGTGGCCTGCGGACACGCTTTCCGTTCTTATCTTTACCATCTTTGGCACGCTCTTCGCGCTCTTTGCGACGCTCCCTGCGCCTGCGCTCCTCACGCGGATCCAACGAGCCTCGGTCGATGATGGAGGATTCAGAGTTGCGTCGAGGACGGCGGTTCTCACGACGTTCGGGACTGCTCAGGTGGGGAGGACGCGAAGAACTGGGAGGGCCGCGTGGTCGAGAGCCGCCACGAGAAGCTTCACGCATGCGCTCGGCGCGCCTCTCCTCTTCGGAGCGAGATGGGCGGTGGCCTGCACGGGGATCTGTGCCGCTCCGGGCAGGAGCCGGGCGTGGTGGGGGAGCTCGCTTCTTGTCGCTGTCATCGATGGTGAGGTTGGCCTGAGTAAGAGCAGGGTAGTCAGCAAACTGCATCACGAAGCGCCTGAAGCGGTCCATGTTTGGTGGCTCAATGGCGGCTAGGGATTGTACCGTATTTAATACAGCGGAGGAATGATGTGGCTTGTACGACGTGACGACGTCGGTACCCGTCGCGTCACAGGCAATTGGGGTGCAAGGGGAGGTGAACATACAAAGAGCTCTTCGGCGGCAAAGCCAAAGGTTGATTTCTTGGGAGATTCCTTCATGGTGGCAGACATGTCAACGAGGTCTCGGGATGCCTCCTTGTTAAATTCGGCCTCGAAGGTAGATATAAAGGGATTGCGCGACATTGGTCTGCTGCCCGAGCTCGAGCGGTTGGCACTGGCGGGCGAGGGGAAGGCGGGTGAAGCAGCTCTGCGGAAGGGGTTGTTGGAGGAGAGGTTGAGCTGCAGGCCTGGCGAGGGTCGCCTCTCTGTAGATAAGCAATATGATCAGCGGCGCGTCCGATTTCGTCACAGGCAGCGGTTTCGGTGAAACAGGCCATTTCAGGAGCCTTACCTGGCATTGACGGCTCTGCAAACATGATGCCGTCCGCTACTCACAACCCTGCTGGGCGGCCCAATCAAACACTGGCGCCGCGGGAGACGACAGGCGTGCTTTGTGCAATTGTTGGCTGGTGACGCACTGGGGACAATCCTGTTCCGGCGCACCTCGCGTAGAGCAGAAGCAGCAAAAGGGGCGGCAGCAGATTTTCCCAAGACTGGCGGTGGTACCGATGCTCTGCTGTGTTTCGTGCTGAGGATAGACGGGCCCTGTTGGCGGGCAGACGACAGGCGGGCGGGGCGCGTGTTTGATGGCTCGTGTTTGAGGCCCGTTAGTAGTCTATGCAACGCCTAGTGAATACAAGACAGCAATGCGCGGGTAGTGGTGGTGGTGAAGGTGGTGGTGGTGATGGCGAGGTGGTGAGGGAGAAGGAAAGCAAAAAAGCAGGTGGTGCAGATGGCAGAGGATCAAGTGGCAGAGTCAGGAGGAGGCAGGAGGTGGTAGTAGGAGTGCCTGAGCTATAGACCGTCGAGGGCAAGAGCGGCCTAGTTGGGGCTTTTAGAGGCGGGATTAGAGGCAGAGCTTAGCTGGGCCTCGTGTTTACCGCAAGACACCGACCGTGGGTGCGTGGTTCCGTGGCACCGTCCGGCTGTGATTCGAGCGCCCGATCACGAGCTTCCTAAACCGCAGCCACTTTGGCCGGAAAAGACTGTCTAGACGGTAAATCAGGGTGCTAATCCGCTGTGCCTGTGGGGTCGGGGCCCGAGCTGCACTCAGTGCACTGCTGCATGGCAACGCATGGGACAACAAACCTCTGGATATGCACTTGCTGTTTGGCTGAATCGCAGCCTCTGCGATGGCTTTTGATCGCGTCTAGTGCTGCTCTGCCTGCCCAGCTACGGTGCGCGCCCATTGAAACCCCCTCAACCACTCCCGAAACACAACCTGTCGTTTGACACGACCGCAGACTTGACTCGATTCCTCTACACAAGCTCCTCAACCCTGCTGTCCTTGCACCCGTTTGTGCAAGTGCGCGATCCTTAGCCCGCCTCACATACCCAACTGGATTAGCTGCCGACTCTGCGCAACCTGGGAATTGCGGGGAAGACCCTGAACTGCTTTTCTTCAGCCTCAGTGTGACCTGCAAGCGCCGCTCCCATACCGACTATCCACCGTCAGCTGTCAAACTCGCCAGCCATGGCTCACGAGACGACCCAAGATGCCCCGGGCGTGGGAGGCTACTCGCGCTTTGAGCTCGAGCTCGAGGTCCGCAATTCCCCTATACTGCGTCGTCATTAGCCCCTGTTTGACCTTCATTAACACACGCCTAGTTTGTCCAGTGCCTTGCCAATCCCGTCTATCTCAACTACCTGGCCCAGCAGAAGACGCTCGACAAGCCCGAATTCGTCGCCTACCTCGGCTACCTGCAGTACTTCAAAGACCCAAAGTACATCAGATTCCTCCAGTACGTCCACCGCCCATCTCACCGCCTGCTTACTGATCGCGTCGCTTCAGTCACCCTGGCCCCACGCTGCGTGCGCTAGAATGGCTGCAGCAGGAGCGTTTCCGGCAGGACATTCTAGCCCCGGGTCTCATGGACAGGCTCGTCATAGAGGGCCAGCGCAACGCAGTCCCAGTGAAGAAAGACTAATTCCCAACACCATCGAGGTCTACTCGCACGTGGCTTGGTAAAGTTGAGACATCGTCGATCACTGTGGGTTAGCTTCGTCACTATGCAACGTCTCCCTCGACTTTGTCGTCTTCAGTCCGACAAGTGGGCAGTTGAGAAGCACGAGGCAAGTTTGGTTCAATAGACTCGAGCTCGTTCCATCACTCGCACTCGCACCCGCACGCGCATGCGACTTTCCGTGGGTCGCCATTGGCATTCAGCCTAAGATTCTGCATCGTGAAGTTAATCCTTCTGTTCCCGTTCTTAGCGAGCGTAGTGTGGAGATGGAATTAGAAAGTCACTACGCACTAGGCTATCAGATATGCTAGACACCATCGTCCGATGCTACACAGTACTGTGCCTCGATCGTATTCGTGTCATGCAGTTACGTGACGTCGTGATCTATTATCGTTCCCTCTAGCAACCAGATGCAACACAGACAACGGACCCTGACCCTGACTCAACAACGCGTTTACAAGCGGCATCCTAGCAAACACGTCGGATGCACTACCATGCGTATCTTCCAAGCGTTCCGTGATACCTAGGGTGAGCTCGAGCGTCCCATGTACCACGTGACGTCTCGGTCGGCTCGAATTGCCCCGCAGCGTGCTATTGCATCACAGCGCAGAGCTACCAACAGGGTGCTTGGACGTTGCCGACACAGTACTCACACTGCTCTCTGCAATATTCCACTATGCGCTCCGTATCCGAAGCTGAGTGAGCTATCATTGTACGTCTATGTGATTCCAATTCTAACCTTGCACAGAAAGCACTGGCGGCAGCTCGACGACTTCCACTCCCTGACCGACCTCAAGATTCACGTCTCTGCGCACAAAGAACCCCAGATCACCGCAGGACTCCGGTCCGTTTGTTGGAAGGTACCGTTCACTGCGCCTTTCCTCTCCCTTCAACGCTCATGGCAAGATTAGATCTTCCTCGTTTTCAAAACGCTTGATCGCTCGTCGTGGCCTACCCACCTCAGCCATGCGCGCAAGACGTATAACTCTCTGCGATCACACTACCTCCGTGCCATACGAAACCCAGACGAATTCGAGTCCTCGGTCGACCCATTGAGCGAACTATCAGAGGTGTGTACACCTGCGACAGGCCGACGCCGCCATCAGACATATCGCTTATTGACAAGTACTAAGTGTTAAAAGTCACCATGGGTAGCCCTCCGTGCCGACGAAGAACTCCGTGCCGAGATATTCCAGGATATTGAGCGATGCATGCCGGACAATGTGTATTTCCGCCAGCCTGCCACTCAGAACATGATGCTGGATATACTGTTTGTTTGGTGCAAAATGCATCCTGATATAGGATATCGCCAAGGCATGCACGAGATACTCGCGCCTTTGCTGTGGGTTGTGGAAAGAGATGCGATAGACGCGACCGATGGGAACACTGCCGCAATGGATCACAGTCTCGCCGAGATGTTGGACTCGGAGTACATTGAGCATGATACGCACATGCTCTTCTCCATCATCATGCAAACAGCAAAATCATTCTACGCGCCGGCTGAAACTGGATCTACAACCAAGGATACACCAATGCTTGCACGAAGCTCTAGGATATTTGAAGGCAGCTTACCAAAGGTAGACCCAGAACTGCATACCCACCTCGTAAAGCTGGAGATCGTGCCTCAGATATTCCTTCTGTAAGCTACCACATGCATCTGTACTTGACTAGTCTAACATGAAATAGACGCTGGATACGCCTTCTGTTCGGACGAGAGTTCTCACTCGATGCTGTCTTCGACATGTGGGACGCACTCTTTGCGATAGACTCTACGCTAGAGCTCGTTGACATGATTTCAATAGCTATGCTGTTGCGTATACGATGGGAGCTGATGGCAGCTGACACAAATGAAGCATTTGCACTTCTACTGAGATATCCCGAACCAGCTACTCCCCCATATACGTTCATAAAGGACGCGTTGTACCTTCGCGATCACCTTACTCCACCTGGTGGCGCAGAAATCATCACGCGATATGGCAAGCAAGCACCTATCATTGAGCCCGAGCCAAAATTCAACGCCCGCGAACCGTCGCCATCGCCTTCATTCATTTCCAATCGAACGCGCCAAAGCATCGGGTCACCAAGGAGTTTTGTGACCCAACAGGGCGCTGGTTTCGAGGCCTTGATACAAGGTGCTGCCAAAAATGTGCTAGATCGTGGTTCGCAGTGGGGTGTAGGGAAAGCCTTACGGGATGCAGTAGGTGAAGTGAGGAAGAACGTCGAAGCTTACCAGTCAGCGACAAACTCCGGCCAGTCGACACCACGCTCTGGAGGGAGAGAGTTCCGAAAGCCCGGTCAACCGAGTACAGCCGCTGCCAGCGGGCGACCAACCCTTGAAAGGGTACATTCAGCCAACACTTTCAAGAAGATGGAAGAGCTGGATCGCAGGAACAAGAGCCTAGCTAAGATGTTAGAAGTTGCCGTCGGAGATTTGTGGGAGTATCACAGGGAGCGTGATGAGGCACAAAAAGCAAAAGAAGATGATGAAAAGGGGAAAGAAGCAATGGAAGCCCTTAGCCTTGCGATCGCGAAAGTGCAGTTCGTTCAAGTCTATCTTGATGACTCTTCCTTGCCACTTCCTGTCGATGAAGCAACGGAACAAGCTTCAACTGCACAAGCCGCAATCAGCTTGGCTTCTCCGACTCCTCAATCTCCGATGTCGTCGGGGCAAGCCTCCAGTGTTCCACCTCTCTCTTTGAGCACGACATCTCAGTCGACCACTCCATTGAGAGCCAACTCTAGGAACCCTACCCCGCTAAGCTCCCGCCCCACATCACCGCCGGCCCGCACATTATCTCCCCCGTCAAAGCTCGCTTCGACTCTTTCTCCCCCGTCACGGCCGCATCTTACATCCTCAAATTTTTCCTGGATGCTTGGTGAAGACTCGGCATCCTCAAACTTCGCCTCCGGTGCTGCGCACTCAACCTTCTCATCTGATGAGAAGAGACGTATGAAGGGCAAAGGCTTTCTGTTTGGAGACGATGACGATGATGAGGGTAGCATCAAGGATGGAAAGAGAGGGAATGTGAATAACAAAAGTGGGGTTAAGGGCGGCAAGAATGCGAAAGGGAAGCACACGGTAGAGAATGAGGTGGAAGAGGAGGTGATCGATCTTGCCAACATGGGGAAAAGAGGCGTGATTTGAACGTATCCCACGCATCGAAGCTGAGTGCCCTAGGCGCATGAACAGCCTTGAAGGCTGCGCAACAGATTCGGTATTTCAATATGTCTGGCCACTTACATTGGATGCTCAGAATACGGCTATTCCATCATGCCATATCGTCGCCACATGTAAAGCCACAACTCGACGACTTCGCTGGCAAACAAGAGAAAGTACACAGGACATGATAACGAAATGACGTCGCATTCGTATATTCCAGGGTATCTACAGTGTTGTCTACATCCCGGTGGCACATGCACCGTCTACGCCCCACCCGACAAGCTTACACACTAGCTCCCACGTAACTTGCTCAAATCAGGTTACATGCTTGCGCCGACACCTCATCCAGCCGCTCGATTCGCCACCACAGCCACTACATACATCACCTTCCTACCCATGATTCGCCGATGACCCGCCTAATAGCAAACTTGGAAAAGAGCCCGTGTCATAGCGTAGGGTCCATTGGTAAGTGCGGCTATCGGTGTCGCATCTTTAGTTCCGGAAGTGGTATGTCACCGAGCCCTGAGATATAAAAGGCCTGCCCCGCTTCTACCCCTCCGACTGATTCTCTCTACAGCAAACGATCAAAGCAACAGAACGACACCACTCTTTCAATTATCAACCCAAACTTTCAACCTCTCCCAATACACATCAAAATGAAGGGCGGCTGCGGAAACTCTGGATGCACTTGCGCCGACTGCGGCTGCGCACCGGGAGCTTGCAACTGCAACTGTATGTTCCTTTGCCTTTATCTCACACGACCCGTCGTGGCGCATCCACCGCATATCTCACATTGAACTTCGTTGCTAATAAATTTTGTACAGAAATCCATCCTCTCGACAATAGTTCTTACTACGCGCCACGACGGCCTTCGATCTGACGCCTGTCCTTAACGCTTGACAATTTCACACTGAAGTGCGACACAGTAACCATAACGGTATCGAGTATCACACTGTCGTTGACGAAGAACAAAATATGGTCTGGATTACAGGATGCAGATTTGAGTAAACAATAAAAAATACATGGCTTCGGCAGGATTTATCCAGAACGTATGCGCTTATACGTATAGTGATACTTACATGACAAACTACGATACTAATGCATAGTGGCAAGGATGTTACAACAATAAAACGAAAGTTACATTCGCAATATCATCTGCTTTCCAAGCCTTTTCCTTGACTATCGATCTTAGTTATACGTCCTTACTCTGTGTGCACCCAACAATCCCCTCACAATTTGTCCCTCACCGCGTCATGCGGCGTCCTTTCTGCTTTTTCCTTTATCACATATGGGTAACATAAATTGCCAAGAGGAGAGGGTTTGAGAAGGTTATGCAGCACACATGCGCCCCACATTTCTAATTGGCTTCGAGCGTGTGGAGGAACAAAGCAGTGTGGTGTGACCAAGTGAAAGCAAGGAAGCTGATAGATCACAATGCTCTTCGCGCATCTTGCTGTTTTCCGTAGATGAACACATTAGGCGAAAGGGGGAGGAGAGTTTGATGGCAGTGTCGATGAGGTTGTTTGGTACGATGGGACATGCGTCCTTCTGTTCTAATAACGTTATTAAGTATTATGATATGCATTAGTTGATGATGAGCTTGTCTTTGATTCGCTGAATATGAACGTTCTAGAAGATTTTATTTATCGCTCTGTATTTCTGAGCATATAAGCACTTTGCTTTACACTAATGCTCTGTTCTACTGTGTAGAGTAGACTTGTCGCAAGGGCTACGCCATGTACAGAGTGCAAGAGAAGAAGATTGTTGTTTCATTAATATCCTAATGTCCCTCGACACGCCGCCCTGATGGGTGTAAATGTACCATGAACTTAAGCCAAGGTTTGCTGTGTTCTCGTTTTTCTCAAGACTCCCGTGCAAGATTGTTGCCTAATTTCTCTGACCAGCTGAGCTGTATCTCTCTCTGGTTCACGCTGTTGTCTATTTCCTATGCGTTCTCGATATCTACAAATTCTCCTTGTATATCTCTAGTCTTTTTGTTGAGAGCCTCGCTGCGATTTCTAAAGGCAACTTCTATACTGCTAGGTAGACTCTCTAGTAGTCTTGCCCACTCTGGAAAATGGGTTTTTGCAGCGTGGACTGTCTATCGTCCAGCCGTCTGGAAGTGGGTTTTACAGTTAGGAATTCGGCAGTGAAAAGGGTCACTCCGTTCTATATCTGAATGATGGCGGCCTAGGGCTTCAACCGTAAGCGGCCACAGGTTATATCGCTGGAAGAGCTTGTTTATGTAGCACTGCTGTAGAGGTTTGCCAAAATCCCCCAACAGGCCCCTCGAATCGTTTTGGCGGCATGAGAATTATCTTTCAGTTTTTGGCGGGTTCGCTCCTGTCCCAAGCACCTACTCCCGCTTGTCGAACTACAGGTCGTTCCTATTCGATGGTAGGCAAACTCGTCGTGTCCGCATTGTATTGAGGCTTTCGCTTCTCAAAAAAAAAACAGCTCTTACTTATAGGGACCACTGTGTATATGCATCAGTTGAGCCAGTTCGGCAGGTAAACTGCCCCAACAACATGTACATGAAGAAGGGATGAGGGGCGTACACTTTATTCAAACTAACTTGATCACAAAATATAAAAGTATGGGGTATCAATACAAAACGCACGAGATAATACAACACTGACCGAACACAACAAAACCCTAGAATACGCCATCTGAGCGCACGCACGCGTCGGAAACAGTAGGCAAAAGAGAATTCCATACCTAACAGAAACTCAACTCGTCTTCACTGTCGTCGTTGACATCAGCCATCATGCCTTGGCCTGCCTTCCACATCTGCCTGCGTGGTTGAATACCCTGGCGGGCGCTCGTTCGATTCCGCATTTGAGAGCGAGGGTGAGCTGGCGATCTACCAAGCTCATCGCGTTCGGATGTATTATCGTCGTTGTTAACAGTAGAAGTGATGGGGTGGGAGCCACGTGTACAAGCGCGTTGTGATGGGAGAGCTTTAGTTTGGAAAATCTTAGGGTGAACCTCCTCCACTGACACTAGTGAGTAGTCCGAATCGTCCTGCGAGATGCTCTGGACCTCAGCGTCGCTATGACTGACCTCAAGCGCCGGCTCAACGTAAATGGGTCTCTTCAAATCATGTAATCCGCTTTGGAGTGAGGTTCGAAAACGTTCTGAACATCTTCGAGGAGGCAGTGCCTTTAACTCCTTTCGCGGGCGCCGAGATCGTCTCGGACTATCTTGCTCCTCATTAGGGAGTTTAGAGTAGTACCTGAAAGGCGGGGTATCCGGGGGTGTTACATTTGTCCGTTTCATAGGTATGACGACCTTTGGTGATGGTGCGCGAATGCGTTTTCCAAGCGAAGATGCGGAAGTCCGTGGTCTCTTCTTAATAGGCGATGACTGTAGGACTTGGTCGCCGTAATATTCCAAGGACGTGATCTCGTATATTGGTGTGTCCGGTGTGCCACCTGGAAGATGATCTTCAACATCAGGAGCTTCTGTCGTATCATCTTCCGACTGCATGGGAGTTGGTAAAAGTTCCAACGTTCGGATTGGCTTTCTTGCTGAGTGGCTTATGTTCTGCTTGACAAATGGTGTGCAAGTAACCCACTCGCCAATACCCTCCTCCCACCTGAAGCCACCACTAGTAGTGGGTGATTCGTTCTTCTGTGGAGAGTGCATGATGACAAGGCGACCTCGTGTCTGCATTGTTTTCTCGATATTACGTACGTAGGTCATATGCTCGCCGTCACCAGTGCCTTGGGCAAATTCCCTAGCCGATTCTAATGCTAGTCGCTTCAGCGTCCATAGTTTATGAGGTAGTCTGCGAGCAGAGGTAGTCATCAGTGCTGTGACGAGTCGTTGTAGCTGGTCAAAGCCATCGTCCTTCCAGATGCGCCCTGTGCCGCGTGCGATCGAAGAGAATAAAGATGGGAGAGTTGCAAATGTCAACGCAAGGTTGATGTTGCTCGACGCATACTGGTCCGCTATCCAGTCGACCAATTCGATGGATGTGGAGCAATCGAGCGGTGATATTCCTGAGCACACACAACCTTCCAGATGTACTAAAAACGACGCGAAGTGTATCCAGATAGCTCGCTGCGCCATAATCTGGACATCATCTACGTCTGCGCCGAGGAGCCTAAGCTCATCCTGAATATTTCCACGGGTAGATATTGTGATGACAACCGCATCTAGCACCCACACAATTCGCTGGGTAATTTCTTGGCCTGCAAGGTCGTCACGATTGATGTTGACCAAGGCAATACTACACAGCACCGTGAGCAGACTTGAGAAGGTAGTTTCAAGCGCCTGTCGAAGCTCCTTTCGAGACGATGGTACGAATCGCCGTGATATGAAGCCAGACACTTCATCTTCTAACAGCCGCGCGTCCGGTAGCCCCATGCTTGCGATTGTAACCGTCTCGAAGAACTGGTGAGCACTCCGGAGCGTCCGATGATCGTTCTCGGTTATCGTTCGAACAAGTCGATCCCATACCGGGCGCATAGAGTCGGTCGCAAGCCACTCGAGAGGCAGAAGTTCGAGGGCAACCATATGATCTAGGAGATCATAGAGCAAGCGATAACGTCCTGTGTGGCGAACAAAGTTCCCCACTGAATGAAGATAGGATGATCTTTGAGGATCGAATAGGTCTGCTCGTGTGTTGATGGGTATTGGTACGGAGTCAACAAGAGGAGCATAGGCTAATAATAACCTCTCAGCTTCATCCCACGAAGAAGAGTTCAAACAATGCGTTACAAGGACCAACACATTGTCTAGGCCGAACACCTTATCCATGATGGCGTCGCATATTAATGTCGTGGCATGCGCTCGGACAACGCACTTGAAAGGACGCCAGCCTTGACCATGCTCTTGTTCGAATCGCGTTTCCAGGTGTTCGTATATCTCGTTCACGATGTCCCGATCTTCCTCTTCACCGTCTTCCTCGAGCCGGTCTAGCTTCGCAAAGTGCTCCTCAAGCTCAATGTATGCTGGCAGCTTCCTCAAACAAGCGCCCATGAGCGACCTTGTGCCCTTCCACCTGGCTTCACCACCCGTTGTAGTTGATTGTAGAATGTTTGCGTAGGCTTCGGATAGTCCTTGTACAAGTTTGCGGATCTCGTCCGACACATGTATCGCAGGCGAATTTACGGGAGCCAGAAGAGGGCCCTTGATCTTTGAGTACCTGCGCAATGGCGAGATTGGTATTTGTGGGCTACTATGCAGCTGCCCCCCCATCCTTGAGATCAGAGGCGTGAAGGCGATCTCGCCTGGTCGCGAAGTATTGGCATTGCCATTGTGGGAGCCGCTCTTCTGCAGATCCGGCACCCTTCCACGACCTCGGCCTCCGTATGTTGTCTTCTTGCCTGTGCCTGGCCTCGCGCCGGGTCTCCAGTCCGGATCTCTAGCCTTCTCGAAGCCTCGTGGCTTGTTTGCTGGTCGGGTGAAGTTGGTTGTCTTTTGGGGCGAGCCTTTGATCGCAAAGGCAGAGGATACGTTGCGTGTCTCGGCGCTTGCGGTGCGTGGTCGCTCAAGCTCTTTGCGCAGCTTCGTGAGTTTGGAAGAAAGCGGTCGCAACAGGCGATTGCACCTGGAAGTCGTCCATGGCAGCGTGTCGTCGGTCGACATCGAGATAAGTATATCGTCTAATGCATGTGGGAGCAATATTTGCGGGTAGACTTGGCCGTAATGCGCTACGTTAATGCTATGTGTGCATGTTGTCGTGTTGATGTTTGTTTGTTTGACTACCATCGGCGGTCGGCGTTAAGAGTCAACACGCGTTGTTTTCTCCGCGTCCACGGGGTGTTTTCACTCACGCAAAACTGGCATGGCAGCATCTTCAGCGTCCCTAACGACTTTCTCCTGCAACGCGGCTGCATGACTTCAGTCACGGACTCCAGACAGAGCTTTTATACAATGAACAGTCGAGCCTTGGTGTGTCGGTAAAAAAAAAGACGTAGTCATTGAACTTTAGTGGTATGTAGTGACTGATGTCAGTCCTTGATCACTACATAGAGCAAAAGCGTCTGTAGATGAAATGGTATCAACGTGATGGGTACAGGCGATTATCACTACGACACTGCATGAACAAAGCCACCTAGCAATTCGAGCTTGGTCTCAAGGTTTCGTTTAGGGCCATGCGCAAGACGTGTATACTCCACGTAGATTGGCGTCCATTTTTACATGAGATAACCAAACTCTGTTCAACAAATTTATGCTAATCGAAGATCGTGAGATGTTACTTTTATCCTCGTGTCATCCTGTCATGTCACTGGAGACAGAGATGGGGAGCGAGATTTTGTTACGCGCCGGGGACGAGTAAGCAGTAAGACTCGTGTTTTGCGACAGCTGACGCCCGGCGCAACAAGCTTACCCCGGCAGCATGGCATGTGCTTTCCTCTCATCGAACACCACGGCAAATGCTTCCTGAAGCCACAACTGTCAATAGGCGTCATCACAACCGCCCGGGAACGAGGTTTGCTTTTATATGCAAAGATGCGGCGGTTCCTGTCAGATTCGCGTGTTTGTCGATCCAGGAACCGATCCGCGTCGGAAGGATTTCGTGCATTTCGGGGCACCTCATCCTACTGGCCAGTAAGCGAAATAATGAGCGGCGAGCAAAACGAAGCCAGGAAATTGAGAACTGCGCATCGAATCTCACAGGCGGTCAAAGCACCGCTCAACACTGATTTAGCAGTGATAGCAAATAATGAATAACGCAGGTTGCCGGACTGTGCTTGTTGACCAAGACGGAAAGATCACGATGAGAGGTGCGGAAGTCCAAACATGAAGCGCCTGCTCCGAATCGCGTGATTATCGATAGCTGCGAACGATTGAGCTAGGTCCACCACAGCGCTTGCGTAGGCGTGTCGCATGTCAGGAGTCGCGGAGAAATCGTTACGATGGGAAGCGTTTGCCTTTTAGTGAAGGAAGAGAGAAGGCATCTGTCTTTGGATTCCAGTACTGGGGATCGTTGACTATGTTTCGACATCGTGGGGCCTAGAAGGAATTCGTCATCTGTTTGAAACAACGGTAATCAGATACTTCCTCAGCGGTCGCAGTGACACACCTGGGTCTGCCTGCCAGTGAATGCGGCGAGAACGGACATGGAGCTGTCAGACGTCTCTTCCTCGGGAAATCCTGCGAAGAGGAGATAAGCATTTACCTTCGACTCGTATTTTGCAGCGGCTGAACTGGGGAACGTTCCGGACCAAGTCACTCTCGAAGCCATTAAACTCGAACGTAATGTGCTTTTTCGATCTTGGGTGCGGCAGTAGGATGCACTGCAGGATGGATCCAGGCTAAACTGTCAAGACGAACGACTGTAGGTCACATCCGTGCGTGTTGAATGCATTGTGGTGTCGCCGTTGAATTTGCCGTGGATCATATTGCCCGCTCTAAGATGCGTGGCGTTGACCATGCGTAATTTGTAGAATTCGCCAACAGTACACTGCGATAACAAGTGATCTGGTAGGTGTCACAGCAAGTACTGCATGAGGACATGCGTAATCAGTCTCAATAGCCGTGTCACACAAGACGGAGATTGTGGCGATGCCCTGGAGCCGCCAGTGTAGTACATACGAACAATGCTGGAAGAGATGCGGATCCTGCGGAGCTTCCCTAAAGGATGTGGATAACCAACTATGTCCTCGAACTCAGGGCTCGTGACGAGTTGCCTCGGGTTCTAGCCATAGACTTCATCGAGTGTAGGGCTGCTGAGACAGCGGGCCCAAAGTGGATTGACAGCTACCAGGGACTGGGCTACCGGGCTGCGGTGAAAATACGCGGTTGAAGTCTCCACAAGACGGGACAATTGAAACAGCCAGTCATGCAATACGTGGGGAGCCACGGCATGATGCCAGCAGACATGGATGTGTTTGAGATAATGTTCGCACATGCGCCGGCATAGCTCATTTCCAACGATGGCCAGCAACTGCGTCTACAAGGCTGGCTGGTTGTCGTATATTCTGGTTAGATGGAGGTTGCTGTGAGGTAAGAGCCCACCGAAAGCCGACTAAGTGGTAGCTCTCAACAGAACTACTGTAGGCGGGGAGGCTTGCTGTACGACGATCCTAGGCCAAGACGAGGCGCTGCGGAGATGGTGGTGAAGTAGTTGCGGAGAGATGACCAAGGGCCGTTGCAGGCGTGGCTGGGGTGAATGGAGTGGTTGCCAAGGCACCGTCGTCGATAAGCAATCCCGCGTTGCAGGAAGAGTGGGTGTAGGATCCTTGTTTTACATGCCGCGTGCCGTTCAGCAAACCACGAGCTCAGCCTGGCGCAGCATGTGTTGTTTTGAAGCATCCAGGCCTCGATGACGCAAGGCGTGACGAGAGTCAGTGGATTTGTTCGGAGCGATGAAACGAGCTGTCTTCTAGTGGCTCGCGTGTGGCGTGCCTTCCCCCGTTTCATCGCCCGGTCCCCGAATAGCAGGCTGCGCTACAGCGGCCGAGCGGGGCTATTACAGGCTCCACCCCGGCCACCAGCGTCAGGCACTCCCTCCAATCCTGCATCAGAGGCCGCGATAATCAAACCCAAGCATTGCTCCCCTTCTACCCACATGCCCGCTGTTGCGTAGCCTTCTTCTTCTCTTCACCCTCACACTCGTTCAGCCCACAGTCACTCCTTTCCGCCTCGGTTCGCCTTGGTATTCACTTTCTCTTCGTCGCTCCCGCGTGCTAGTTCTCGCTTCCCCGCCGGCTCTTTGCAATATATCCCCTGGTTGGCGATTTTCCCTCGAGGCCCTATCACCGCAGCCAATTCCTCCTGCATAACGGCTACTTACGATCAGCTGGGTGTTTGCTTTATCCCTGCTTGATTAACTCGCCCAATCTGGATTTCGTCAACACCACCTGCGACGTCAACTGAGCCTGCATTGCGCCTGCCGACAACCCTGGGCTCCTGCGCTGAACCCAGTCATCCCAATCTACTATAGTGAAGCCCGTCACGACGCACGACCACATCATCGCCGCGATCCAAGAGAACGTCTAGGCTGCTCTCTCATCACCGATTCGGAACAAGTGCCGTTGTGCTTCTTCCCACCCACCTACCCCCGTCTGTCGTTTGCTGGCCAAGACAGAGTCCACTCTCTACATATCCCCATCCCCACCTGGTATACCCTCTCCCCTCGGACTCTCCCTCGCCACCTTCCTCTCCACCACGACAATGTCTCTCTCCCAAGTCATAAGTGGCCTCTCGAAGCGTGCAGGTCATGGTGAGGAAGACCCAACTGCTGGCCTGGAGAATGTCGACGTTCAGCACTACCTCGGATACATCTGGTGGATCATTGTTGTCGTCTTCTTCGTGTACCAGGTCATCCTCTACTTCGTCCGTTACATTCGCACCGTAACATGCCTGAACAACGAGACGCAAAGATACTTTGCTATTCCCAACCGGACCTACGCAGCTTTCAAGAAGCACTGCCTCGATGCGCCCCTGTTCCGCACCCGTCACCACCGCGAGTTCAAGCTCTCCTCCGCCATTGGTGTTGGAACCCTGCCTAGCCGTCTGCAGAGTTTCTTCCTCGTTGGCTACTTTGCGGTCAACATTGGCTTCTGTGTCTGGAAGATCGACTACAGCACCTTCTCCTCGGGTGCCGGCGAACTTCTCAGCCGCTCGGGTATCATGGCTGTCATCAACATGATTCCATTGTTCCTACTTGCTGGTCGCAACAACCCTATCATCAAGCTCACCGGTATCTCCTTCGACACCATGAACCTCATCCACCGCTGGTTTGGACGAATTGTTATCCTCGAGGCCATCGCCCACACTGTATGCTGGATCGCCAACAAGGTTCACACAAGTAAGTTTGGTCGTGTTCGGTGTCACAGGAACGAAGTGCTAACAAACTCACAGAGGGCTGGGGTGCTGTGCAAGCATCCATCACTGGAAGCGAGTTCATCATGACGGGTTTCATTGGAACCGTCGCATTCGTATTCCTACTGATTCAGTCTCCATCGCCAGTGCGTCACTCCTTCTATGAGGTTTTCTTGCACGGTCATATCGTTGGTGCTGCCATCGCACTTGGAGCTGTATGGGTGCACCTAAAGGAGCGACCACAACAATTCATGCTCTACGGCGTACTTGCTCTCTGGGTCATGGAGCGCACATGGCGTTTTGTCCGCCTCGTCATGCGCAACGTCGGAAATGGCGGTACCGGTTGCGATGTTGAAGTTCTTCCCGGAGACGCCCTCCGCGTGACAGTCCGCATGGCTCGCCCGTGGAGGTTCCGCCCTGGCCAGCACGCATATCTGTACATTCCTTCCGTTGGACTATGGACCAACCACCCGTTCTCTGTCGCTTGGAGCGAGGAGGAGGAAGACCTTACCATTGCTTCCTCCGTCGCCGATGAGAAGGGTCTTCCCATGAACCGCCAAGACATCCTTGAGCATCACAAGACCAGCATGTCTTTCATCATCCGACGACGAACCGGTTTCACCGACAAGCTATTCAAGAAGGCAGACCTATCCGCTGCCGGCAGATTTTCCACTTCGGCATATGTCGAGGGCCCATACGGTAAGTACCGAAGCTTGTTTTCCCCAGATTCTGCAATATCGCGGATATTAATTCAATTTAAACCCATGCTAACGTCACACTACAGGCGGTGAGGATCTCAGCTCTTATGGTACTGTCATGCTATGGGCTGCTGGTATCGGTATCACTCACCAGGTTCCTCACGTCCGTGATATTGTTGCTGGCTACGCAAACGGAACTGTCGCCACTCGTCGTCTCACCCTTGTTTGGATCATCCAATCGCCTGAACATCTTGAATGGATCCGTACATGGATGACACAGATCTTGTCCATGCCACGCCGTCGTGAGATTCTCAAAATCCTGCTGTTCGTTACTCGTCCTCGCAGCACCAAGGAGATTCACTCGCCATCCTCCAGCGTTCAAATGTTCCCTGGTCGCCCCAATGTCCAAGCCCTGGTCGACCAGGAGATGCAAGAAGGTATTGGTGCTGCTTGTGTCAGCACTTGCGGTACCGGTGGGTTGGCGGATGAGCTTCGCCGCTCTGTCCGCAACCGCGAGTCTCAGTGGAACGTCGACTTCCGCGAGGAGTCTTTCTCGTGGTAAACGTATCCCTGCTCTGTTTCATCTTTGGTCTCGTCATATCGGTATACCCTCTCGTCCATTGATCTCTAGCCTTGCAATCTATCATGTTTGGAAGGGACCACCGTTGGATCTAATGAGGACATGCTTGCATCTACTTCGCTGTACACATTACATTTCGTTTCTCTACCGCGTCATCTCTTGATCTGGTCTCTTTTTACACTCCTTGTATCTTATCCTGTGGAACAGGCACGAAGACAAAACATTCATGTGGTCGAGCGTGCCTAGCCAAGAATGGCTTATGGCTAACTATCAATGTTATTACGTTACCACAACGGTCCTTTCACGAGCATGGCGATGCTTCTCTGGCGTTCAAGAGTCCTACTTCGTTCGAGTGTGTACATATCGGCGTCTGCTACTACAGAATTCACGATTGATTCAAATAGTACTTAATCCTCCATCAATATTCCTAGCATGCGTCCTATTAAGCTGCGACCGGTATGCTACTTCTTCGAACCAAACTAGCGGTATGGCTAGCGCGATGTCGTCTTATGCACGCTGCCGCGATTGAGGAAGCTGCTCCAGAAAGCACACGTATATGAACGGCAACCAGACGGCAAGAATAATGATGCCCTCAACAGATTGGGCGATATCTGCCCGTGGAAACCTGATAACCCCAGAGCTGACTGACACTACTGTAAGAGTTTAGGACGCGCGGCCGCCGAACCGGCGAATTTAGACATTACAGACACTTGTTTCAAAGTCTCTGATAACGCCATCACTACACATTCCTATTCGACGTTGCCATTCGATGCGACAATCGATTTTAGGCATCTGGCGGTTATGTACCGTCTTTTCTACATTGCTAGTGCGCGCTTCTAGGTGCTACCACGTTGAGACGCACAATGGTGCGGTTGTTTCAAAGCGCCCCATTGTTGCTCAACAACTGGTTGTAGTTTGCCAACATTCGTGAGTCATAGCGTACTCCTATGATGTATGACAGACATCCAATACTCGCTGCTATTTGAGGTTCGGACGATATGAGGAGATCCGAAGGCGCGTGAACACTAGGTGGCGGCTGAACTTGGTGCATGACTTGAACGCAAGGCTTACGGCTGAACGTAAGGGTATGACGATTGTCCTTGAAGTCTGTATAGGGCTCTGGTAGCACATTGCTTGTATGTTCACAACGTGATAATGCGGTATGTATGGTTCCCAACCGGTAAACCTATTGGCAAAGGCAACTCCACCAACCCGATCCTATTCAAACGCTTCACCGGGGAGATATTGCCTTTGATTCTTCAAAGCGATAGTCAACTCATTGTGCAGGTCGCGAGGGCAAAAGCTCTCAAGTTCGAGCCGGCGTAGCTGCACCAGCCTCCGCCTGATGAACCCAAGCCTAACCCTCAGTTCGACTTCTTCCGCGAGAACCGACTACGTCTCCAGACAAGCATATACCGCGAATCCTGATTATAGATTCGGAGTAGTGTTTTGCTTCATCGCATCTTACCGCAACCACGCACGTACAACGCCGTCATCTCGTATTCGCCGGACAGACATTGTGCAACGTTTCTTGAGAGATTCTACATCTGAACAGCTTAACCTCCTACCTGAAGGTGGACGTTGCATCGACTCGTATATTCAAGAGGTGGTGTAACTCGATCGGATAGCCAAACTCATCCGTCACGCAGGTCGTATTATAACGGACCCGCTATCACAAGACCAAAGCATAACGCGGTCCATGAACACCCGTGTCTAGATCTCAATCGACTCTCCAGGTCAAAAATCTAGAACCGTTCTTGAATACGATCATCTGCGATATCCACGTACCCCATCCGTGCACATCCCGCGCTCACACATTAGTGAATAAGAGTGTTATTCGACAGCAACCCGGCTGCCACGCCTTGGATAATCAATCATGTCTTTACCAAACGCCCATGTCATACCAATACCCGGGTAACATTCTTACGACATCGGGCTAATATTGACGCATGAATTATGAAAATGAAGAATCGAGCTCGAAGGTAGCTGTTCTTTCGCTTGAACCCAATTACCCGCAAGACCGGCTTAGCGAATGCCTATAGCTTTGCACACTTGCATCACACGAACATTCACTACTGCCTTCCGACATCGCGTGTGGAAAGCCTCCACCCATGTGCGATGTACGACAAATTAAAAAAAGCCGTTTTCTTCATCATGCATGCACTGCGGCAAGTCAGTTCTTCTTTACGAGTGCACAGTTGGGGAATGCAATATATAATAGCCGGTACAAGCAGGTTTGGATACCTGCCTCAGGCACGCGCAGTTGCTGCCTTGCTACCACGTTTTCGTAAACAGCCTGTCGCGTGTCCTTGGTGGGGCTGCTTCATTTATTCCTGATAAGAGTGCAGAAGTATGTGGGGTTAGTTATATTACTGTGCTTAGACGAACAATATTAGGCCGGGTAGGAGAATATATAGGTTGGTAGCGAAGACACGTGGTACTAGTGCAACTGATGAGTGACCTCACAGTCAAGGGTCATTCCTGTTTGCTTGGTTCATGATGTTGAACATCTTACCTGACATGGGCCACCAAGTCAGCAGGCTTTGAATGAGTGGACGTCCCTCTTGTTGTACTCTTCTCAAGCGTGAAGAACCTACGTGACTATACTTATGGTTCTATTAATATAAGAGAGTAGTGAATATAGCTAAGTCTCTTAAAGGCGATCTACGCTTAGTGCCTGGCATCTCCCTAGCCATGTGCCATCAAACTGCTTCAGGACTCTCGTGCGTAGCAGCGTCTTCCATTTCGAGCCTCCGTTGAATTCCCTCCCACCCTTTCTTAACCACATCCGCCATGATTTTTCCCATACTGCCTTCCCGTCCTAACATTTCCACCGCTTTCTCCACACTCACCAACTCACTTTTATACGTTACTTCCAGCTCATCTACTCCTGTATTCTCGTGGTGTCTTGGCTCGTACCCTTCAGGTTCTTCCTTGATTCTCTCTCGTAAAGAAAGGTTCTGAGGATATGGCGGTGGTGGTTTGTACGCCGCGCCTGCTTCCGTCTCAAGCAGGGTTTCGAGAATTGGAGGAAGTGTCTCAGCAATGTACCAGTAGATTATATACTGCCGAGAACCGAGAGGAAGGAGCTGCATGTATACTGGCTCGGCAGTCTGTGGAGAAGCATGGATACGCGGGTGGGCTTGCGGTTGGCGGTGAGCAGTAGGTAGAGGGAGAAGGCGGTTGCGATAGCCAGACTGTTCACAGCGTTAGTATGTTTGGTCTCCAGACGAGAAAGCGGATATGACGTACCTCTTCGTACCCTTCTCTTTCGGCACCTGTGCCGCTCTCTTCGCCAGCGTCGCGCCGTCCCTTAGGGAGGAAGTAGAACTTTTGTCCGCGATACACGCAGCTGCATATCACGACTCGATTCGTGGCAAGATGGAATATTGCGACACCACCGCCAACTACGAATTGGTTGCTATCGAAGTGTGCGGTGTAGATTTCATTACTGCTTGTCGGCATCGTTGGATTTATTGGTGGTGTTGGTGAAGGTGTAGAAATGTCTGTTTTCTATGGTAAAAGGCCGCACATGAGGCTTGTGAAGCTCCTACTCAATGGGCGGGCCTCAGGTCACAGCGCTGATGTTTTGCATTAACGGGCGGTCCCTTCGCTCAGTGGCGGCCATCACTGAGGCAGCGAACACTGATGCCTAGGATAGGTGGGTCGAATTGAGGAGGAGGTATGGTGGGGCTGGTGACGTCCAGATGGACCGCAGGAACAACCCCGCAGTGCTAGCGTGCCGCTCACTCTTCCGCTTAATAATGAAGTAGAATATAAATGCTACTGATGAACCGTCTGTCAACAAAAGTACAACTGGCCTAATGGCCCAATGGCAAGGCGCTTGACTACGATTCGTTCGATATCAAGAGATTCCAGGTTGTAAGTAAATATCCAAATCGCAGCTCGTTCGAACACAGACACTAACAATCACACAGCGACCCCTGGTTAGGTCACAACAGTTCTTTTTTGTCCTTCCATGAGCATGGGCGCTGCTTTCCTTTTTGGCCTCGTTGGCTCCTGTATTGGCTGCGTGAGGACGTTACTGGCGCCAAGTCTTTTTTTTTGTCATTATTTTTCTGCGTCTTGCTAGCCTCAATGCGACAAACGTTTCAACGAGGAAGAAAAGCTAGGCGAGAGGATAGCGCGTCACACCCCTCGAGGTTTGCTCAAGGCGACTCGTCGTGCCTCCCCATCGTTCCAAGTGCAGCCCATAGGTGGTGGAAAGCCGAAGGGCACAGGTCCCTGGACCCTGACTACGACTCAGCGTATACGATGATAGCAGTGCCGCTAATAATCTCATGCATCATCCGCAATTCTATCACTATACCCAGGGTTGAGGGGAACATGCATATCTATCATGTCGTGCTTCTTGGCGGCGAGACCTGATCAGGAAGCTGGTGATGTCCAAAGGTACCTCAAAGTCTGGGCATCTTCTTGGCCGGCCGTTGAACGACACTCCACATACTTGTTATGTACCAAGCGGCAAAACCGTCGCAATATCTCCATGGGAGGCAGCGAGATGAAGTCAAATCGTTGCATCATCATTCACTTGGCTTCGGATGCATGATAAGGTTATGGCGTGGTTTGGGTATGAGTCCGCGGGTATATAATGTCTCTAGAGAGATCATATAGAGCATCCGGTACACCAGACACCGAATAGTCAATCGTTATTCATCATGAAGTGGACCAGACTATTGTTAGGCGCTCAGTTGGCAGCAGCATCTCCCTTCCAGTCTCGGGACAGCTCTGCAACTCGTAGCGCCGAAGTCACGTATGATGGTTACCACGTTTATTCGGTTACTCCATCTTCGGTCGAAGAGGCTCGTGATATTGGCATGCGGTTTTCCAAGTATCACACTCATCCCATTCGCGATACCCTCTCCATCGCCGTCCCGCCTGGAGAGGTAGACTCCTTCAACGCCCTGGGCCTGAAAGCGCGTCTCGTCAACTCCGATCTAGGCAATTATATACGCGCTACGGAAAAGAAAGCAGTGTACAAGCGGGACTTGCACAGGCGTGGCGAACTGCCAGATCTCTCCTGGTTCGACACCTATCATCCATATGCCGACCATCTTCAATACTGGGATGACCTTGTTGAGGCATTTCCCAAAAACTCGAAGAAGTTCCCGATCGGAAAGAGCTACGAGAACCGAACAATATATGCTTTCAATTTCTATGGAGACGAAAAGGACATTCATAGAAAGCACAAAGCAGAGAAGCCAGTCATTCTCTGGCATGCTACAGTACATGCAAGGGAATGGATATCAACTATGGGTAAGAATGTACATGGCAATTACCACGGAATAACAGCTAACTATTACAGTAATTGAGTACTTGGCATATCAACTAATTGACGGCTACAAGAAAGGCGATGCCAATGTGACCACCTTCTTAGACTATTACGATTTCTACGTCGTGCCTTTCCACAATCCCGATGGCTTTCTCTACACACAAACGAATGACCGACTCTGGCGAAAGAACCGTCAGCCACGTCCGAATCTCAATACCACCTGCCTTGGGACTGACGGCAACCGCAACTGGAAGTATGAGTGGGATGCGGAGCCGCCAGAAGGTGGATCTACACCTGATCCTTGTGGCCAGACGTACCGCGGAGAATCACCGGGCGACACACCCGAGAACGAAGCAATGGATGGTCTTTCAGCTAAGCTGTCGGGAACAGGTGCCGGAATTCGTTCTTTCATCGACTTCCACTCGTACGGTCAGCTCATTCTGACTCCCTATGGCTTCTCGTGCGATCCGTTACCAGAAACCCTTCCTCGCATGCTCGAGGTTGCTGGCGGCACAGCAAATGCGATCATGGCTGCTAGCACAAAGAACAGTACTTATGAGTTCGGTCCTGGTTGCCAGATCCTTTACTTCTCGACGGGTAACTCGAGAGATCACCACTATGCTGTCCACGGCGCGAACCACTCGTGGACGATGGAGCTAAGCCCTCAAGATCAGGCTGGTGGTGGGTTCGTGCTACCACCTGATCAGATCTGGCCAGTTGTGAAGGAGCAATGGGAAGGTCAGAAGTGGCTATTGAACGATGTATGGGAGGACTAGCCGTAATGATCAGAAAACATCTTTGGGGATACACCACTATGATGTTGACAGGAGGGCAAGAACCAGCCTGAGCAGGACGTCGTAATGTCTTTGCGATCGCGATCCCACACAGCAGTTTTGGTCATACGAAGTACAATGCAAAGCCGTACTGAAAATGTTGTATTTTAGTTTGACTAAAAACACGCGTCACGCTACTACATCAACGAAAAGAAGTGTTTGAATTGAAACGATGACCTTTTCTCTTAATTTTGGTGTAGAATCGCGGGTCTTTTTGGCACCGAGCACTGCTACGCTTTCAGGTTCACATATCAGTATCTTCTACGAGAACCTGGTATTTCCTCTTATGGTACGTACCCCTATGGCGAATCCGTCGTCCTTCACATCTGAGACTCTTGAAGCTGTTTTTGTCCTTGGCATTGTAATTTGGATGGCTGTTAATGTCACATATATCTCTAGTTACTGATACCAGAGCCCAAACGTGTCCAAATTCGAGAAGTCTTCGCTAGTGGTATCCTCCGCCAGATTATCAAAGCTAAATCCGGGGTCACCCTCACCGGGAAATGCTGAGTCGCGACGTCTAGCAGAAACAACGTCTTGCCCGTACGCGCTAGTAAAGTCCGAAATGTTGGAGTCGAAGTAATCATGACCTACTCCCAGCATGAAGTTGTCAAAGATCAGCTCTGGTAACAAACACAAATTTCGACCGGTCGTGTCCATGGATATCGGCGTGGCAGCGAGATTGTCGGTGTTCTGGCCATGTGACTCACAGTGATGCTGTTGGTGCACTGGTCGACCAGTAAGTGTCCGAGCTATCTTTGAGAGCATGTTAGGTCTCCCTTCACTCGAGGTCGGTCTCTTCTTTCTTGCTTCAACTCCAGAATCCTCTCGTGTGTATCCCTTCCAGTTCGTCATTGTCAGACCGTCCTTGAAATGGCCTGCAATATGTGTCTCTCGATCTTCCCACGTCTTCAGCACCTTTTCGCAGAAACCGCAAACCCAATTCTCCACAGCGGTGTTGCCTGGTCCTTCTCGTCTCCAAAGATCGCGGATGGTCTCATCCAGTTTCGCCTTGTGGAAGTTCCTGACGTGCTGACGTAGGTGATCCGGTCGCAAGAATGTTCTTTCGTCTTCGCCCTTGGTTATACATTCGGCTATGCGGTGGCATTGTGCAAAGTGCAGATCGCTAGGGCTTGATATCATACAGAAGACACAGAGTGTGACATTATCAGACCGCGAGGGAAGTGTAATCCTTGGCCCAGAAAGCAAGCATGTCCACTTCCGTTTGGGACGATGTTGTGTTTCCTCATGGCGCCGCCAGGACTTACGTGCGATATGCTGGTAACAAAAAGTGCATTGCCAGGTCTGCTTTTCGCCATCATCATTGTTTTTGGATGCCAACAGTGATGCAGATTGGGCAACTGATCCCTGGTGCGCTGCAAGCCGAATGCTGCTAGACTGGCCATAGTCCTTTTTCTTGCCTCGTCTAGACGTGACTATACCGGTCTGGTTGGAACCTTCGGCTGGACAATAGGCTACAATAGGACCGTGATGATCAAACAATGCTTCATTTGACATCGTCGTCGATGTTACGCTCGAAAGTCTGGTTTCCCGCGAATCCTCGTCTTCCGAGGCCGGATTTGACAAACTCGTATCGATTACCCTTCTTCGCGCCCTCGCGTTAGTAAACCAAGTGTTGACCTGTTTCTCAGTGATTCCGCATTTTGTGGCTAACAAACGCTTGGTATCGTTGTCCGGGTACGGGTTGTTTCGGTTCTCCTTCAGCCACCGATGCAGACATCGCGTAGCATGCGACTCGAGTTTGGTAGGTGGTCGTCGGGCGCACGAACGCCTGACTTCCGATGGCTTGCTCACTCGAGGTTGGAATGATACTTCTGTATCCGGTGTGCATGAAGTACAATTGGTAGATTGGCCCGGGTGGATAAGTGCAGATATCTCACACGCGGAGCATCGCGCGGTGCCCTTAGACCGTGGGAGAGATTGCGAAGGAGGTTCCTCGACTGTGTCTAGTCGAATTGCTACAGGAATAGTTTCCGACTGTCCAGGAACCCGAACAATAGTCGCAGATGATGCAGAAGCTTCACTGACGCAGTCTTCGCATCTAAGGTCCTCCCCAGGATTTGTTATGTTCCAGAGCTGACATCGGAGGCAATCATGGTCGCTGTTTGGTGTCGCGAACAACGATGCATTGCTCGAGCAAACCTTGGATGTAAACACATCGAGTCTGGTGTCCTGGGGCTCAGTCGAATCGGTAATTGCTCTTGCGCGAGTCCTGTCTTCTGCAAGGCTGAAAGAGTCGCGCAAATCTAGATTTACAGGTTCTTTCTCGATCAGAGAGACCGTTTTATGGATTGAAGAGCTTCCTGTTTGGTTGACCTGAACAAAATTAGCGGCCGCGTGTTACATGGGACTATGAATGAGGTAGTACAGGGACTCCTTCGGCATCTTCCAAAGTGGCAGAGCCGTAGCCCGAGTCAACAGACCATATACTGGCAGCTTTACTTTTTGGTGTCGGAGAGAACATCATGACGAGGCGTCAACGGTATTGTCTAAATGTATAAATCGGTGTTCAGACGCTCTGTTTGTAATGCGATATTTTTGACAGTACATAGACAAAGGACCGCGAGTACAAATAACGAGGCACGTCTCACGACGACGCGCGAAGACACCCGTTCAATCTATTCTGAGATACAGGGTGTTTGTGGCTATCCTGGACGCCTAACATGCGGCACAACGGTGGCGCTGCTTCGCCATTGGTTTGACGGCCGTCTTCTGCGCTGCATGGAGGTCATGCTAGGGACCTCAGCCACACCTGAGGCTGAGGTGCATGGACTATCGCGTTTGGCGAGATTGGGGGCCAGAGCGTGATATTACCACGTCAAATTCAGTGTGTGGCGCTGGCACTGAATGGCGGTGCACGTTGGAAAGTATACTGACAGGCGGTGTGAGTCGCTCGTAATTAATGCGAAGAACTTTGGGACTGCTGTTTAACCAGCAAGACGCAAGCACGAGTAAGACTCGTTCGTGTTGACAATTACTAATACCGTACGTCATTCCGAGGGACTGACCAACCTCCCCGAAGTATGCGCTAGCACGCCTGTTATGCTCATCGCTATAGCATAAATTGCTTAGGTTCGAGCTTGCGCCCATGAACAATGGTATACAGGGTATCAGTAAGAAACAAAAATATTGGGTATTCATTTTTTCCATCTCGCCCTACCAAACAATGCCGTAATGCATATAACGCAGTTTTGCGAACAATGTGTGTAAATCGGAAAAAAAAGGAGAAGCGCTTTAAAAAAAAGCACGCCAATCCCTATTCCGACCAGCACCACCCCGTCCCATTCCATTCGTATGCAAGTGATCGTAAAGTCGTTCTAGATGTTCGTCCCTCATCGCCTCCAGCCTTAGGCAGTTTCCCCAGCAACCCCACTACCAGCACCCGCACCAGCACCCTTACACCAAGGATGTTCAAGTACCATACTGATCGTAATCCTCTTTTCCACGTCTCGATCTAGCATCAGCCGCACAAGATCGATGCTCTCTTCCGACATGACCCATGGTACGCGTAGATCGTGATCCATGATTTCGTCGATAGAGTAGAACGGGTTTTCTTTGTAGATGATTGTGTAGAGGAGTATGCCGAGCGCCCAGACGTCTTGTTCTTTACCGCGATAAGCTTTTCCAGCTAGGACTTCGGGGGCGGCGTAGTCTGGAGGTTGTTAGTACAATTATCGCAAACGGAGAAGCGGAAGAGAAACGTACCAATAGTGCCGACAAAGACGTCAAACGGCCCACTCTTGATATATGCTGCGCTTCCGAAGTCAATGAGCTTGATGTTGCCTTCACCATCGAGGACGACGTTCTCGTCTTTGATGTCCCGGTGTACGACCTTCGCTTTAGTATGCAGATGGTGCACCGCTTCTGCCACTTGGACAAAGATCTTACGGCACTCCTTCTCTTCCATGTTGACCCGCAGCTCAATATAGTCGAATAGATCCATACCTGGCAGACCGTGTGGTACCATCTCAATGTAATAGTTGATGTCGTCTTCGAAGAAATCGGCCATCTCTACGATATTGGGATGCTTGAAGCCGTCACGACGGAGGTAGTCTAGCACATGAATCTCGAGCGGCACAGTGCCTAGTCTTCGGTCTCGAGTCCATGTGTCGACTAAAATCCGCCGCTTCGTGACATACTTGATCACGACTTTCTTGCTACTGACCTTTTTGTACCGACAGAGCTTGACTTGCCCATACGCGCCTTGGCCCATGTCTTCTAACACTACAAAGTCGTTGATAGTCTTCTTCTTGGGTGGCTCTTCCTGCACAGGGACCGGTGGCGGTGCCATAGCTTTTGTTTGGGTTTGTTGCGGAGTGTTAGGTCGCATGGCTTCCTGTATTTGCTGAGTGAGGAGTGATACTGCAGGTGGCGTTCCTTGCGACTGGTGCGATTCAGGTTCTTGCGGTACCGAGAAGTTTGACTGCCCTGGTTCAGGTTGGCGCGGTGAAGGTGGTCGTGACATAAGAGGAGTCACAGGACCAATACCATGGTTTGCAGCATGCAGCTGCCTGGAGTATGTTATCCACAGAGCGTAGACCAGCTCTGGACCCTTGGTAGGTTTGGACGATCCATCTTCCTCTTCAATGACATTTTCATCGAATCGAGGAGACTTTTCGCTCTTCACTACTCGCATCTGCACATCGACCATGATTTCCGAACCGTCACGATGTAGAGCTGGCAATCCGCTTGGTCGCAGGAAGATGGCTGCCGCATCTGCACTACCCTCCCGCATTGCAAGCAGGGCACGGGCACGGCGGAAGCTGTGTTCGGGGATGACTATTCCGTCGACCAGCTCGATCTTATCTTCATCGGTCATGACATGCAGTATCTTGTCGAATGCGGGTATGAGCTTGCTCACGTGAATACCTTCGGGTCGTGGTTGTCCGAACAGAGCTGATGAAAAGACGGAATTGGAGCTTGTGATTTTGAGATCGTCGGAAGATAAAACGATGATGCCCGCGATGTGTGGGAAACTAGAGATGCGGAAAGTGGGTTCGCCTGGCATCGCCTCCACGGTTACTGGTATATTGATGCTGTTTGAAGTCCGCGCGGTGTAGCTGCGAAACTCGTCGATCGACTCGTAGTCTAGCGCCCCAGTGTTTGTTCCTCGGAGTCGTGGTATGCCTGGTATGAGTCGCTTGAGATCCATTCCCCTCCGTAACCGATCGCTCCCAAAGACAGCTTCTGTTGCGCCCCAGCCCTTGGATACGCAGCCTACGTCGTCGACCGTGATATATACGACATCTTCCGCAATCTCTTCAAGCACCCAGATGAGACTACCCCGCTTCTCTTTGACCCACAAGCTGGCAGAACCAGTTGAGCCATTACGCTTCTGGATCGGAATGACATCTCCACAAAGTAAAACACCTCTTGAGCCCTTATGTTCATGATTCAGCTTGCCTGTCTTCTTCGCATTGTAGTACGAGGATCCACTGCCATCGTCTGTCTGTGCTTTCCTCGCGGCTATCACGCGCGATGGAGCCTTGCTCAGTAACCGTGCAGTAACACCGCTGCCGACTTTCAGGTTGTTAGTTGCAGGAGATGCTCCGGACAGTGCATTCTTAGAGCCAACCTCGGGATCTCTGAGCTTGCTTTCGAGCCACTTTCTACGGTCTTCTCGCACGACTTCCAGTATCCCCAGCTTGCGGACCTCAGCCCTCGTCACACCGAATACAAGGCATGCCAAGTCGTTTGCAGATGTAATGGTCCATGGCGTATCTGTTTCGGTGGTGAAGATGGCTTGTGCTGCTGGAGCGTGTCGGCTTCCATGTCCATGTGGTGCTGATCCCGCGGAATGAGGCCCTGGTGCATTGCTAAAACTCGGCGGCAGAGTTGGGATAATGGTAGGGGATACGAGGTCGCTGATCTTCTCTTGGTCTCCCACCCGGTATGGCTGCGCTAGTGCATCGTGGAGTTGGCTCTGGATCGTAAGAGGCGCAACATCGGTCAGAGTTCGTTTGAGCGCAGCTCTTTGGGGGCGTGCAGGTTGCGAAGGTGGTGGAGGCGGAGAAGCTGCCGCTGCTCGTGTGCTCAACGCGTTGGGGGCGATTTCGGTACCCGGTGAGACTCCTTCTTGGCGAGCTTCTGGTGTACTGCTGGTGTCGATGACATCGGTCGTAGTCACTCTGTGTACTGGTGGTCTCGCAGCCTCAAGCATGCTCTCGGGGCTCGCTGATCGATCAACTGTGAAACCCTTCTCGAATGGGTTCTCGCCAGACATGTCCGCCGGCCCTGTTACGGGACCCAGCGCACCCAGTCCATGGGCTCCCGTGCCGTCTTGGCCTATGAGGTTTGCTCTTGTAAGCAGCTCCATCATACTCTGCACCTCCTGATCGCCGCTGAGTTTTGCCTGGGCGTTTGCTATTCCAGGATTTGTCGCGGCCCAGCCCAGCCTGTCGCGCATAAACTCGATGGACCGCTTCAGCACATTTTGGCGGTTGTGTATAAACTCTTCTGATTGCGTCGCAAAAGAAAACGAGTGTAGAGACTCGGAGGGAAAGCGAGTGAGATCCTCACCAAAAGCAAAGGTCGGTGATGCGGGGGCGGTGGGCGCAGACTCGGAAGGATGTCTCGATACTGGTGGCGTGGAAATGTTCAGCGAAGCAGCTCGTTGGGTCGACTGCAGCTGTCTCGGGCCTGGCTGTTGGCGGATGCGACGGAGGCCTGAGGATCCCAGACCGTGTTCATGCTCGGACACGATGGGCGACCTGGTGCAATGTGTGTCAGCCATGACCCACAACGCAAAGAGTGCTCCTTCCTGACCAGCGTCCTTGCACGGCCGCCTATCTCGACGTTCCACTCACCTTGCCATGCGGTCCAGCTGCCCTGCATCGATGCTCAGGCGCTTGGCCGTGTCGATGGGTGGCGGCGGCCCCGTTCGCCAGTTCAGCAGGCTCGAGGTGCTTTTCGTCTTGACCAGCGGGGCATATTCGGAGAGGTGCTGTGACTGTGCGAAGGAGTTGAAGGGTGCTTCTTCTGGTAGAGAGCCTGGCGGGGTGAGGACGTCAGCTAACAAATCCATATGGAGCACGAGTATGCAATGGCTAGTGGCGAGCGAGGTAGTGGCAGCGGTACAGAGCAAGTTGTAAGTATTGGGGTCGGGTGTCTATTGTGTACCGTAGTCCAGGTGAGTGCAGTGGCTCGGTCCAGCTCCTCTCTCAGAGCATACATGTCTCGCAGTGTTGTGGGCGGTCAAGCTTACAAAGCTCACCATGGGCTCTTGGTGACACAAGTCGTCGAGGCAGTCGTGGGCGTCACGACGTGAGGCGGAGGGTCATTTGACGTACCATGATCATTTGGCCTGCTCATTCCCTGAGGCGTACGAGCGCCTGTTCCCAGGCTTGGGCAATTGTCTCGGCTCGGTAAGATCAGAAGCAGCGAACAACGACGAGATGACTAGCCCTTGGTCTACAGGTACACAGCTTGATGTGTACTGACCCGTGTGTCGCGTTTGGGGTGGCTGTATCGCTTCTGGGGTACGGCTGGATGATGCGCGGGCGGGTGGTGCAAAGGCTTTGGTGGGGGCTGCAGGGTTGCTGAGGGCTGGAGTCGGATATCACCTGCAACGGGTACGGCTGTTCAGTAAGAGATGCGATGCGATGCGTGGGGCAGACCAGACGCAAGAGATGGGCAGTAGGCGTGCACAGTGAATGGCATGTAGTTACGTCGCGGACACTATGCGACTTGAGACGCCAACGGCGTTATTTGCATTGCGCCCACGCTGGCCCCGCGACAAGCACAGACGATCCACCCGCCGTCGACGCTATCAGATCAGATCTACCAGACCGCCTGGGCCGGGACACCACCAGAGTCCTACATCATAACACGCTAGACGGCGAGGTTGCACAATAAAGTAAAGATGCGTACCATGCCTGGGACATACGCTGCTTCTGGCTGAGCATCCACTTGTGTCGCACCAGCGTCCGCACCCGGCCTTGGCTTCGTCCGTCCGGCAAGCCTCCGCTAGCCTTTGCTCTGACATGTGCTGCTCTGCCGCGCCATCCATCATCTGGCGAGCAGGGTGAACGTCCCGCCAATCTAACCGATGTCCATGTCGTCATACTATGTCCATAGGCATCTGGTATACCGCTGTTTCTCCAGCACCACCATGTACTGTGAGTATGGAAGTAACAGATGTCAGACGCTCAATGGAGGCATTTGAATTCTCTGCTCGTCATGCAGAAAATCGTGCATGCTGCGACCACCGTGATTAGCTCCGCATACCCCGGAAAATGCCATTGGTTGAACATGGCTCCTGCGCATGCCGTGTGCCGACCCATGCACCAAATCTGGACATCTGGGGAGGCTTCGAGCCATCAGTGTTGTCGAAGAGTGTCTTTGTGCTGGTTCCAGAAATTCCTGCAGCCTAATTCTACAGTCAGCAATTGCCTTCATCATAGCGTCCTGATAAGCATACCTCGATGCATGTTGACCTGGTCTATCCACCACTCGCCAAAGCTGTCGTCTGTCGCCATATCGGCTGCCGTCACTCTTTCCTCCCGTTTGAGCCCGCATAGCATACAAGCTTGGCGCGCTGGTATGCCGCCTTCAGACTGCTTCAATGTCTTTACCGGCATTGTCTCTTGCAAGTCTGGCCCACGATCCAAAGAACCAGCTTTGATCTGATTTGCTCCGGATACGACGTGTCGCAGTCGCCCAACCTGCTCTTTCCAACTTCTCACCACATCTGAGACCTCTCGCTCTTCCTTCATGTTCTCGCCCTTGTCGATACCTGTCAACTTCATCCCGGAAGTTGCTCGTGACGACGCAGGGCCTATTCGCATGCCTTGGGACAGGTGTTGGTCTCGCTTCCAGCGCAATTTACGGCCAGCTATGATGTGTGCCGCAACATTCCCAAGGATTATGTAGCCTTGAAGGTATGCGATTGTTGTGGGCTCGGCCAGTAACTTATTTCTCATGGGTAGGGGTTGCGCTGCCATGGGCTTGAACAACTTCTCATTTGCTTCCGCAAATAGAGAAGGGAAAAGTGATAACAACATACCGGGCGGCGGCACGTTAGTAGGTGGTAGTTCACTGGGCTGTGGATCTGGTATTGTAGAGGAAAGTATTGGAGCTGGCGTAGTGGGTAATGCAGCACTCGTGGTCGACTGCATGGTTCCGGATTTGCTCGGTGCTTTCGTAGGAATAGAAGCCTCCCAATCATCGAATTCATCCCATCCGTCATCTTCTTTCTGTGCCGGTGGTGCGGGTGTTGGGACCGGTCGTTCTCGTCTAGTAGAAGCACCGAATCCGATCTTAGATTTCTTACTCGTGGCCATTTGGCCCTCGAAAATCTGACTTGCGTTGACAGAATTTACACCCCTCGAGACAGGTGGTCGAGACTGTGATATGCTCATATCCCCTAATAGGTCCACGAGTGCTGGGGATGATGCAACAGGTGCTGTAGAAGGCGCTTTATTTTCCTGTTCGCCCTCAAAATCGCCAAAGTCGTCATCATCATCGAAATCATCCTCTGCATCGAACAGTACGCTTGGGTCCACAGACTTCTTGGCCTTCACAATAGGTGCTCGCTGCCAAGTTTGCTGTGTCGGCTCGCAGGACGATTGCGATTCGGATACAAAGGCGTCATTTGTAACTGAGCCCACGTTCCAGGCATTCGATGGTGGTTGGGGGACCGGAGGCGATGTGAATGCGAACAGATCTTGCTTGGCGGCAGGAGCGGGTTCCGTAGATGTGCCGCCCTCGAAATCACCCCAGTCGTCGTTGTCTTCAGCTGTAGATTCTTGAATGAACCTGGAAACAAAGTTCTCATTATTGCCCACGGGCGGAGGTTGCTGCGACGACGATGCTGGGATTGGGGTGTTGGTCAGGCTGTTGAAGAAGCTGAATTCTGACGGAGCAGGTGGAGCGGTAGTCGCCTGCGTGTTAACGGGCCGCGACTGCTGTTGATCCGAGGGGGAGTCGGCTCCAAATTCTGCGAAAAGATCCGCTGACATTGCTCGTACAAAGGGATGAAAATGTAACGTTGTAGAGCGGCGCTGGCCTGCACGTGCATGTGGTTGGTAAGTACACGCCAGCGCTAAAGTCGAAAGAGTGGGCCGGTCTCGAAGCCAAAGCCACAACAATTGCCAGCTTCTTCACATCTGATACAATACCGGATGAGCTTAATGAAGCATGATGAACTCTTGTTCGGTGTAAAGAATATCGCAGCAATGGACGCTCGCAGTGCTCCTTGGCAACTTTCACGCAAACAAAAGAATCCAAAACCGATCCTCTTTAATGACGAACCGGAAACCCTCAGTTTGTAGCACAAGCATTTTACCAGCATTACAACCGTGAACGTCTTAGAGCTGAGCACCTGAAGTAGTCTGATGTGCACAGTTAGTTGCCTTCCTGGATCCAACACTCTAATTAAAAGAAAACTAAACAGGTATAGAGATCACAAGCTTTACATTGCAGCGTACATTAGCTCTTAACGCGCTTTGTTGTAGTAAGAAGAGATACTCTACTCTAAAGGGATGTTAGTTTCTCTCTTTGATGTAGTGTAAGTACAGCACGACCGACATCACATAAGAGCACGACGCATGGTGAGACATTTGTCGCCATCTTTGATAAGACCTCGACGACCAAAGTACTGCTGGTGATAGGCACACCATACAGAGCGATGTGATAGACAACACGAGGAAGAAGTAGAGACACCATCAACAGTAACCAGTCACGCATGTCAGAAGAGAGGTTTTTGTTCATATCCCACCCATGTTTTCATTCATATCATTATGGAAACTATGGAAGGACGACGCCAGGACCCCAGACCGTTATGCATGACACGTTTCAAAAGTCATCACAGCTTTTCCGAAGCAACCACATCCCCAGAACCAGGTATCTAGAGACGAAAGAAGAGAAACAAGCAACCCAAGAAGAGAGCGCTTATTTCTTGGAAGCCTTTTGGGCGGCCTTGGTGACCTTGCCGGCCTTGTCGGCCTTGGCGACGGACTTGATGACACCGACAGCAACGGTCTGACGCATGTCACGGACAGCGAAACGACCGAGAGGAGGGTAGTCAGTGAAAGCCTCAACGCACATGGGCTTGGAGGGAACCATCTTGACGATGGCGGCGTCACCGGACTTGATGAACTTGGGAGAGTTCTCAACAGACTTTCCGGTACGGCGGTCAATCTTCTCGAGGAGCTCAGAGAACTTGCAAGCAATGTGGGCGGTGTGGCAGTCGAGGACTGGGGCGTAACCAGCACCGACCTGACCAGGGTGGTTGAGGACGATGACCTGGGCGTTGAAGGACTCGGCACCCTTGGGGGGGTCGTTCTTGGAGTCACCGGCAACGTTACCACGACGGATCTCCTTGACGGAGACGTTCTTGACGTTGAAGCCGACGTTGTCACCGGGGACACCCTCGGTGAGCTGCTCGTGGTGCATCTCGACGGACTTGACTTCAGTGGTGACACCAGCGGGGGCGAAGGTGACGACCATACCGGCCTTGATGATACCGGTCTCGACACGACCGACGGGCACCGTGCCAATACCACCAATCTTGTAAACATCCTGGAGGGGAAGACGGAGGGGCTTGTCGGTGGGACGGCTGGGAGGGTCGATGGCGTCGATGGCCTCGAGGAGGGTCTTACCAGTGGCCTTGGCCTTGGTCTCCTTCTCCCAACCCTTGTACCAGGGGCAGTTGGATGAGGCCTCAATCATGTTGTCACCGTTGAAACCGGAGATGGGGACGAAGGGAACGTGCTTGGGGTTGTAGCCGACCTTCTTGATGAAGTTGGAGGTCTCCTTGATGATCTCCTGGTAACGCTCCTCGGACCACTTGGTGGTGTCCATCTTGTTGATGGCAACGATGAGCTGCTTGACACCGAGGGTGTAAGCGAGGAGAGCGTGCTCACGAGTCTGGCCATCCTTGGAGATACCAGCCTCGAACTCACCAGTACCGGCGGCAATGATGAGAATAGCGCAGTCGGCCTGGGAGGTACCAGTGATCATGTTCTTGATGAAATCACGGTGACCGGGGGCGTCAATGACGGTGACATAGTACTGAGTACAACATGTTAGCATTGTAAAGAACTTGATGTAGTAGGCAGAGGGGTACTAACCTTGGGAGTCTCGAACTTCCAGAGAGCAATGTCGATGGTGATACCACGCTCACGCTCGGCCTTCAACTTGTCGAGGACCCATGCGTACTTGAAGGAACCCTTACCGAGTTCGGCGGCTTCCTGTGAGGCTTGTTAGCTCGCTGTGGCCAGAATGGGGAAATTACATGTGCGTCATTGCGTTGGAGTTCGCGAAGGCCGCATGCGGACTAGCGCTAGCGCGTAAAAGTTCGCACATCCCCACCACCCAAAAATGCCCCTCATCGCGATAAGCCAGGCTTTGGCTACGCGCTCAGAGAAAGCACCGGGTGGGCGCAACAGGCCGCGTGAAAGAAAAGTGATGCCATACCTTCTCGAACTTCTCGATGGTACGCTTGTCAATACCACCGCACTTGTAGATCAAGTCTGTATCCCAGTGTAAGTTGTTTGACCCCGCAGTCGTTCGGAGAGGGAGGGCTTACGGCCGGTGGTGGTGGACTTTCCGGAATCGACGTGGCCGATAACGACCACGTTGATGTGCATCTTCTCCTTACTGCAGCCATTGTTAGCGAGGTGTGCCAAGGGTGGTTGTGGCAGCCTCGAGCTCTTCCAGTGGGCAAATGTCGAGGCTCCACTGGTTCGAGGCGGAAGGCAGGCAGAGTCACTTACCCCATGTTGGCGGTGTTGTGTTGTTTGAGGTTATGTGGTGGTGAGGGGAAGTTGTTTGATACTCAGATTTACAGCGCGCGGTGTAAGGTATGAGTTGGACGGAGAAGAAAAGTTGAGTGATGGAGGGGTCGGGTGCTAATATACCTGGAGGGCTGTGGGTCTGTGCTAGTTTTAGGCGCTAGTTCCCCGTTGGGCTACGAAAACTCCTTCACTTGCAACGAATTCAACTGCGAGAGAGGCAAAACGGGTCCCTTTAATTGGCCCACATGCCATGGAGCCCTTCCACCCGCCTTGACCGCCTGCTATAGCCTTGCCACAGCCGCAGTTGCCTCACGCGAGTCTTTGGGACCATCGTCATTGTTTGCCCATCAGCCCTTTTTTCGTACCCGCGTCACCTACGCGCTACAGCTTTTGCTTTTGCACAATGCTCGATTGTTACCTTCACGGCCGATTTGTCTTATCCTGGAGACTGACCCGGCATGCAGTCATCGCGCTGAAACAGTCCCGGCGTCACCTTTGCCGCACTGCAAACTTTTGGCGGGGTACTGAGATTGCCATCATAATCTGTACCCAGCCCCACTGCAAGCGGAGTCTATAGTGGCCTCGTCGATGGTACTATCCAGATCATGCACAACACCGTGTCCATTTCTTACGTTCCGCTGCTAGCCACTGATTCCATCGACCTTACCGTCACCTTGGGCATTGCTGCTTATGGAGCCATAAATGGGCCCTCGTTGACTCATTAAGCGCTGCCACAGACGCCCACCATCTTTCCGCCCAACTATCGTGGGACAATCCTTGGAACCGCTCATATGCCGCCCTTTACCGACGTGGAACCTGGAGTGGCAACCTACATTGACGCTGACTTCACTAAGCATGCACCTCATACAAGGAAAAAACTAGACAGATACAGAAATAATAAGGTACATTTTACAGTCTACATTATCTCTCAATAAGAAAACTTATAAGGATTTACAGCATTGTAGTCTTCTAGGTTTCTTATTTATATCTACATAGATCTAATACGCTTTATTGTACTAGGAAGAAGTACTCTGCCCTAAGAGGTGTTTAGTTTCTTTCCTTAATGTAGTGATAGCGGCTGAAAGAAAAATTGTTCCAGGATGGAGATCTACTCGCTCGAAACCCAACCGTTATCGCCATCGCGACGCAGCGCAAGCTTTCCACTTTCACTCCGGGGAACGCTGGGCTTGCAGAGCTTCATCAAGCTTTTACCACCAAGGCAACACCGTTTCGCCCATCTACACAGGCTATGTGCATCACAAAAATCTGAACCTCTGGAGCAAATCTCACATTCGAGCTTGTCTTCTTCCATCTGTTGCCCTGCCTGATCTACCGCAGTGAAGGTTGTCAGATGCCAACTCGGTAGCGCAGGTATACGGTTCGTTTTGTTTAAGCTAAGGCCTGGGAGCCATCGAAGAGCTAATACTACGATATCCTTCAGGCAGAGACTTGCCTAGCCAACCTCAAGCTGCAATCTTCCGTCAAGCATACAATCTATGTATTACCGATGAATCAACCTAGCCGTATAATGAACCCCTTCGTTGGCTACACGTCGTTCACAGTCATATAAAGGTTGCGAGAGAATTGCTTCTTGGTGAGAGTGATCGAAGAGGCTTGCGGCAACGCCACATTGATGCGCACAAGATATTCGTTGGATTATCAGAAAGATGAAGGCCAGCGCCTGGGCTTGATACCTCACTGCGCAGACGATTATACTTGGCTCCTGGTAACACCACCTCATGAGTTGCTTCCCTTTCTGAGGCTTCAGAGGTACCAGGATGGCTATCAGCATGACGGTCATCATGTATTTTTTGAAAAGGGTGTGTCCGCTTTCAAGGACAAGCGATGGTACTGAGATGTTCGCATCACACGTCTGGTTGCCCTTACGTTCCCTCACGCTAAACAACTTTAGCAATGTATTCTCTCTCTCTGACGAGTTCTCGATAGAAGCATTCAAGTGCTGTCTACATCCTTCTGTTACAGAGAACATGGATTTTGCATTCCATCGTCATCGAGACTTCACTCTCGATCGGAGCTCACCTTTCGCTTTTGTAGAAAAAAAGGCTTTTGAGTCATGCTAAATAGAGTACATTATCATACCCAAATATTCTGTGATTGAGATTGTTCATGCGACTGGAGAACAGTACCGCTTAGCGGCAGTTATCGTAGACTGTTGATGACGACGGTCTTCAGGAGTACAACAATCGGCTAGGTATTGCATGAACCATGCTAGCTTGGCACAAGGGAATGCGAGGATTACATCAGAAAGCCTATACCACTCTTTGAATACCTAAGTAAGTAATTGTACAACTTAAAATGGGTAACAAGCGTCTTCGCACACTGAAAGGTGGTGAGGTCCCGAACTAGGCCGGAAGAGTCTACCAGAAAAAGGAGATGACTACGTTGTAGCTCGACTGCCTTGTTGGGTTGACGGTATATAGTGGTGAGATAATTCGTAGTAGCGAAGGGTGATTGTAAATGTCTGGTCGACTCAATTGTTATACCCTGTCATTCTTAGCGCAGCCTGCCTCGCTTGCATGGTGCGCGGGCATCTAGCCAGAAACCAAACAGCTGCCCCTCCAGAAAACAGCACCGGGTCTCCTGTGCGACTACACTTGCTCTATTTCCTCCGCATACCCACTCGATGACTGCACCTACACACCTCGATCCCAGCGAGCTGGGAACCAAATCCTACTGGGACGCGGCCTATAGCACCGAGCGCCAAAACTTCGCCGCGAACGCAGAGGACGAAGGAACGATATGGTTCAGCGACGCGGGTGCCGAGGAGCGCATGTTATCTTTTCTTGAGGATCTCGGCGATGAAGGCCACGTACACAAAGAAGGCGATGAGGGCGACAAGAAAGCTGCACGATTCTTAGACCTGGGAACAGGGAATGGGCATCTACTGTTTGCGCTGCGGGAAGACGAGTGGAACGGCGAGATGGTGGGGGTTGATTACTCTGCGCAGAGCGTTACGCTTGCGACGTCAATCCGCGATGCGAAAGATGCTTCTTACAAGGACATTGCGTTTCATGAGTGGGATATCCTGTCGCAGCCACCGGGCGCATGGTTGGGCTCTGGCTTCGACGTTGTACTGGACAAAGGAACGTTTGATGCTATATGCTTGTCACAAGAAGAAGACGCTCAAGGTCGCAGGATCTGCGAGGGATACAGGGAAAAGGTCGAGCCCCTCACGAAGAAGGGCGGCCGATTTCTCATAACGAGCTGTAATTGGACAGAAGAGGAGCTCAAGGGCTGGTTTGGAGGAGGAGAGTTTGAGTTTGAGGGAAAAGTCAAGTACCCCAGCTTTACCTTCGGAGGCAAGACAGGCAGCAGTGTTGTTACGCTCTGCTTCAAGAGGACGTGATTCCGCGCTTCTTTGCTGGGAGGAAAGGTTCCTACCGCTACTATTGCTACGGTCGAACAGCCCGCCGTATCCGCGCGAAAACGAGCCACTTCTTCCGCTCGCCCATGTTCTCCAAACCACCATCGCGCTCCTTGGCCCACGACCGCCGCTGTCCGTTCACATCCATCTCGTATATTTCCTCTACCTCGAGCCCTTGCTCCGGCACCACTTCTTCGAAGAAGGGCGCGACTTTGGCGCGGCCCGTGTGAAAGCCTGCGATACAGTATATACGTGCAGATGGTTCGTTGGAGAGGAAATGCAGCATCGATTGGGCGAGGCTTTGGTGCTCCCATGGCATCCAGAGACAATCGGCTGCGAGGATGCGCGTGTAGTGGTGTGCGTGTGAAGTTTCAAAGGGGGTGCTTGTAGAGCCCCATTGATGGCCTTGGACGGTCACATTGGGCTTCAACAGCTCTGGGACGTTCTTGGCGACGTTGGCTTGGAGGGTATCGAGGATGGGAGCGGCCGGGTAGTCGGTGATGGCAATCTATCAAGCTGTTAGTCCAATGATGCGGGTGGTCCGGGTAGGGGCATACCTCTTTCGCGCCTGCCAGTGTACTAAGAATGCCGCCTAGCCCTACGCCTGCGAGCAAGTGTTCCATCAGTACTCTCTTCTTCACCTATCTTTCCGGCCCAACCCACCTGCGCCCAACTCCAAGACCGTCTCGCCCTCCACACTCCACTTCTTCTCCTCTTCTTTGTCTGTCCACCACTCGCCGTCTCTCCAGCCCTCTTCATCTTGGAGCAGACCCTTGCCGCTTGCGCCCAAGTCTCCACCCTCAACCCGCCCACTGACCAGCTCTGCCATCATAACGCCAGCATTCCACAGGTAATGCGCAAACTTTCGTCTCTGCTCCTCGCCATTGACATCGGCCACTCTCAACTCCAGCTCCCCGAACTTGGCGTTGCGATACAAGATGACCGTGTTTGGATCGTCGCCATGCTGGTTTTGCGTGTCGTCGGTGAAGATGCCGCCGAGGGAGGAGCCAAAGATGTCTTCTGGCTCGAGAGGCGTGTTGCTTGGGCGGCGGAGGTTTATCAGCGACGGCAGTAACATTCCGAGGGCGGACGTGAGTGTAGATGGAAGGAATACGGTGGGCGTCGGCTGGGGATTCGTTGAGACAAGCCGAAAGTGATGGATGGCCGCACGACGCAATGATGCGCTATGGAAGGGCTCGCGAAATCTTTAGCGGGGCATGTGTGCTAGGCTGTACGTGGCATGGCTCGCGGGTAGCATGCAGGGACCCAACGCGTCGTCAGACAGGTCGTGAGATCATCATTTGCCGAGGCTGCTGCTGCTCGTGGCGCTCGTTTGAAACTGTGACTTTGCTCCTCCCTTCTATTGTCAGCTTGCTTCTGGTCGATACCATACTGCCAGCTCCCGACAACAAGACTGACTACAACACGTAACCGCTACCATGTCATTCTCGTCGTTCAAGAATCCGGCGACGTACCATTTGCTCAGGTATAACAACTGCACCTTGCAAGCTCAAAACCAGGCACGTCTGATAACAGAGCTACAGCTATGGCACCCTCCTCGGCTCAACCCTCTTCCAGTCCTTCGTCTCAGGCATCGTAGCCTTCCGCGTCCTCCCGCGTCCCCAATTCTCCACACTTCAGAAGCACACTTTCCCTGTATACTTTACGCTCCAAACTCTTACTCCCGTTGTAATGCTGCTCACCTATCCGCGTGGTGGTGCACCCTCCCTGCTTCCATTCCTCTCTTCGTCTCCCATGCCACCGACTGCAACCGACAATCTGAGTTCCTGGCTACATACTACCATGTTCCTCACGGCGCTGGTGAACTGGGTGTACATTGGGCCCAAGACGACCGAGGTCATGGGTCTGAGGAAACATCAGGAGACCAGGGATGGGAAGAAGAGCTATGATGCCGGGCCACACAGCAAGGAGATGCAGGCCTTGAACAAGCAGTTTGGCATCTTGCACGGCGTCAGCAGTTTGGTCAACATGGTGGGCTTGGGGGCTATGATCTGGTATGGTGCGGTACTAGCTGAGGGACTGAGTTTGTAAGGTATGAACAAGGTGTGAAGAGCATGTATGTATTGGGCGAAAGAACTTCGTCGAGTGCGAAAGCGCCATGGCCGACAAGCACGTTTGGCCGTCTTGTTGTACATTCAATATTGAACACACAGCATGTTCACTGTATCCTGCTACAAACGCCTATGCCTTGACAGTAGCTAGTCGATTTCTCTTCTTTGTACTTGCGCAACTCCATGTTCTGACCTGACCCGACATACTGTATCATGGCAATTACACTACAAGAACGTCAATCATCCAAGTCGTCGAATGCTCACACTAAAGGTTACTCGAGGACGCAACGAAACGCGACAAATGATGATAGGGGAGTGCAGTATCGACAGCTTGTCTCTCGCGCTGTAACACAGCGTTTGCATTCGCCATCTCTTGACGACCTTACGAAGACAGATGTGGCTAACAAACTTGCGCATCCGTTGAAGACATGGGAGACACAAGAGCGCTCCATTGCACGAGACAAGGCTCGAATCGAGGCCAAAATGCTGGATATACCATGGAGTAAGACCACTTTTCCTCTTACATGTATTCCTACACTTCACACCGATTCCGACATGCAGATAGAGCTGACAGATGATAGCAAAGTTTATCCGCGATGTAGAGAGCGCTACCCTTGAAGTCCATGTCCTCACGCCAACACGATACGAAGCACCCTGCGGGGACAGGATCAAGAACCAAGAAGCGAGCACGAGAAACGAAGGAGTTTTATACAAATTCGGCGCTTTGAAGGATATGGATGAGGACAAAGAGTGGAAGAAAAAAGACGCGGCTATTTACAACGTGCTCAAAGCTTTTCAGGGAGGACGGTGTCGCGACTGAGGGCTTCCGATCCTAGCATCCGTCGGTAATTGTTGGTGTTAGTGGAGTGTATCGACGATATAGACTATGCCAGAATCCTTCAAGTGTAGATCGAATCCGAAAATTGGTTTCATCTCACCCGAAGTCCTGGATCGAACTTACTGTATGGACATAGCTGGCTACCTGCATCAAGTGACATGAGCAAGCCAGTCATCTAATTTACTCCAGTCGATGGGGTCCAATGCCATATCGTCGACGATATAGTCCGCAGCTAAGAAGGTGTCCAACCCATCCATCTCCATGATATCAAAACCTGAACCGTCAAAGTCGTTGGAGAACGTGGAAGGATTGGTACCATCAAAGACAGTATGAGGATGACCAGATGGCGTTTGGATTGGATTGGGTGTCGAATCCAGTAAGAGATCAGAGTCATCAACTGGGATACTGCCGCCAAGCTGACGCGTATTACTTTTGACTGTATCAGTAGAGGTAGCAACATGACTGCTATTCGCATCGCGTTTCTGCCGTCTCAGTCTTGCACAATCGCGTTGGTGACGTAGACGTGCTATAAAACTGGGTACCGACGATATGACTACATCTCTTGAACGAAGTAGCGCCTCCCGATCGCCATATGCCTTCAAGCATAGATGGCCCACAGCAGCATGAACGGGTTTTCTCATGTCCTCAATCATATCTGGATTGTTGTCGTAGGTTTCACCGATGAGTCTCCAAGCCCGTTCAACATCAAAAACCTCAGGATCGGCCCGGAGAACGTCCAATACGTGAATGAAAGCGTGCCATTGCCGATACCAGGGCGTGTTCCATGCAAACCGTTGGGTAAAGGGGTTAGTCTGTAACATCACTTGTTGTTCGAGAAGTTTAAGACAAACTTCCCATATCTTCTGGCGTTCCTCAAGCGGTGTTTGCTCGATACTACCCCAGCTCCGTGGATGATACATCAAGAACCGGGCTACGTTCAGGCCATATCGAGCAACTAGCATCGTGACAAGGTCCAAAGGCTGAGAGGGATCACAGTAACGAAGATGTTTCGTTTCGATAGCCTCTTGGAGCTCTTGAATCTTACTCTCGCGGTCCTTTTTGTCTTTTCCCGAATGGTCAAGGTTCATCTGGCTAAGGTCTTTTCCTTCTTGTCGAAGGGCTGCGATACGTGCGGCAGCGAACTTTCCCATCTCACACCTTGTCACGATGAAAACAGCGTCCGTCAGTCGATCCGATTGTAGGGGTAGTTCAGTCATACTGGGATACAACTGATCATCGTTGACATTGAGAGGCCACTCAGCTCGGTGGGGACCGACATCAGGATCTCGGTATTTCGAAAGGCCACACAACTCCGTAGCCCGAGAATCATGAGTCTTCAACTGATACCATATACGCCGGCGAATCTCGGTTTCGAAGGGAGATAGTCCTAGATACTTTCCGTCGCGCTCTAGACCCATGCCTTGAGCGATGCGAACAGCTGCACCAGTAAGGGTCCAGTTGGCGCGTGGTGTGTAGATGTCGCGGGTTGTAATGAGATGTATGACTAAAGCCTGGAGAACACCTATACTGGTAGTCTCCATCACCTTTGCTCGCGATAATGCCGTTTCTGTCGCGGAGATGTATTGAGAAAGCAGACGCTCACGGGGCTCAGTGAACCGTTGCTCGCATTCGTTTCGGCTTAACGACATGACAGCGGAGCCATATATAGCAAACATGAGTGCTTCGAGTGCCCGTGGTATGACCCCAGAGCTATCCGCAGCTTTCTCAATCATTGGCCTCAGACTAGGGACATGCACCACTTTCGTCAGTGGATCGACGTTGCTGACAAATGTCTCCCAAAGTTGATGTATGCGGTCTATCGAGGGATGGCGAGGCCTACCGCCGGTATGAGTATGTCTGAGGAGAGCAAATCCTGAGTTATCGGATATCGCTTCTTCTTCACTAATATCACTCGAGTCTTCCAAATCGTTCTCCGGATCAAGAGACTAAGCACCGGTTACTATCTAGAGGGCAAAATAGGAACTGGAAGAGTTTTTGTAGGGTCTTGTCACACACCTCTTCGACCACTCTATTCCATAGAGTGTTTTCGACAAACTTGAAAGATGTCTGTCCTTGAACATTCGGCGTTTGGATAGCGTATGGAGACGGTCCGGACTCGAGAGATGAAGGCGTTCTCAGTTGACTGACATGCTGCTGTTGTTGATCAGGCACAGTGTGTGTCATAGGCTGTGATCCATTGTTTGTCCAATCTGGAAGCCTTCCGACGTCGATCCCTTGCTCTTGAAGAAGGGCTTCATACTGTCGCAGTCGGTCAGTCAGTACATTAACCTTGACGCGCTTCTTCTTCTTCTTCGGCGGTTGCACTGGATTGAAGATGCAGTCAACGCTATGCTTGATGCAAGCACTACATGGTTTCTGTCGGTCGCATTTGACTACAGAAGTGTACACAAGTCAGCGCGTATGCCATACACGGCATGCACGACAACATGACTTGCCTTTTCGTTCAGCACATCGTATGCATGAGAAGGTTGGTCTTTTGTGTGTGCCTGAGGAAGGCATTGTGGTTGCCATTGATAGATTTGGCTTCTTAAAGTAGCATTGGCGGCAGGAGTTGGCACTTGAAACTGTCGCAACCCACTGAATCGAAGTACGGGCAACAGGAAGAAGGTTGCTGGAGTTTGCGTAGGGGCTATGTTAGAAGATGGTAGATACGCGGCGCCTCACCGGGAATAGTGCCCTGGCCCCACAAAATCCCACGCTCAACGCCCGAGCCGTCGCCCGAATGCACGAAACCCGAAGCACGCCAACTCCGAATCCTCATCAGCTTTCTTCTTGTATGCCCGAGACCACGCATCCGGTCACAAGAGAAAACAAAATGTCGTATATAAAACATCATTCGGTCTGGTCATCATGGCAGAACATTACTCACCAAACCGTCGTTCACATCTACCACACCTCTCCTCGGCCAGACAACCACCCCAACCATGCACATCCTGATTGTAGGCTCAGGCATTGCCGGACCGACCCTGGCTTACTGGATCTCCCATAATCTGGAAAACTCCATCACTGTCCTTGAGAAATCTCCCTCGCTTTTGCTGTATGGGCAAAATGTCGACATTTCAGGCAGCGCGGTAACATGCATAAAAAAGATGGGTCTGATGCCGCAAGTTAAGCATTGCAACACCAAAGAGCTTGGCACTCGGTTTATCGACTCATACGGAAAGCCATTTGCACCTTTCCCAATCAAAGAAGGAAGCTCAGCAAGTCTAACATCGGAGTACGAAATCCTGCGAGGCGATCTAGCAAAGATCTTGTACAACGCAACACAGTCCCATTCCAATGTGACCTATCTCTTCAATACCACAATCACGGAAATCCTCCAGAATGATTCTTTGAGCGTAAAAGTACTCCTCAGCGACAACACAGTACGCACGTACGATCTTCTAGTGGCAGCAGATGGCCAGTGGTCTAAGACACGCAGTCTGATCTTCCCGTCCCAACAAGTCACAATTAGCCATCAGGGCATGTACTCTGTGTATTTTACCGTACCACGACGCGCAACCGATACGGCATGGTGGAACATTTTCGTCGCACAGGGCTCACGTACTATTTCCACACGTCCTGACCCTCATGGTACACTTCGTGCGTTGTTCACATTCATGCCAACTACCTCCGCCCAAGAAGCCCAGTGGGCCGAAGCAAGTAGGATGGGAAGAAAGTTACAACAAGAACTTCTTCGCAAAGAGTTTGCAGACGCGGGTTGGATTTGCGACAGACTTCTTGGTGACGTGGCCGCAGCACCAGACTTCTACTTCCATGCCATCAACCAAGTCAAGATGCAACGGTGGAGTCACAATCGTGTGATCTGTTTGGGAGATGCGGCATTTTGTCCCAGTCCGTTGACAGGCATGGGGACGTCGCTCGCAGTTCTAGGAGCGTATATTCTGGCGGGAGAATTGAGCTGCATGACTACTTTCTCTTCTTCTGTTTCGACTTCACTTTCAATGGATGCTCTTGCGACTGCGCTTGCGAGTTACGAAGCGAAATTTCGACCGTATGTTGAGCAGAGTCAAGAAATTCCACCTTTTGTACCGGGGTTCATGCATCCAGATTCGGCGTGGAAGAGAACGATATTGCATGGATTCTTGACAATGGTGTCCAGGGTAGTAAGGTGGGAATGGGTCGGCCGATGGTTGGGGGACGCAGAGAGTAGGGATGATGGGTTCAAGTTACCAGAGTATGTGGCGTTTGAAAGCAAAGACAAGAAGTAACACAATGCGGATGGAAAGGAGGAGATGGGGTAACGTAGTTGTACTTCAGGTAAACAAACATGGGTATCTTGATTATTACAACCTATACCGTAAAACTAGTCAATCGAATGGGAAAAGAGACAAAGAATAAGTCAATAGCACTCCATGACTGAGACCAACAACGCCACGCTATGTACGGTGCGATGCAAAACCTTCGTATCTCATATACCAGCCACTCTGGGTGGCTCATCGCCCAGGTTCAATACCTCAGTCTTCTGCCTCACAGCGGCCCAGTCGGTGGGATCAATACCAACCCTGGTTTCCTCGGACCCATCTGCGGAAGGACGTTCTGGAGCATCCAATGCGTCCTTCGAATCTGCAGATACCAGATCTTTAGCCTCATTAACTGGGCTAACAAGCTCAGGTTCTGACTTGTTCTTTACAGCGTCATTCAGACGGGTCGCGCTAAGCGGATTCGAATTATCCTCCTGTAGCGCAGCATCACCAGCCACTTGGCGTTTAGGTGGAAGCTGGAGTTCCTTTCTTTCGACATGCTCACCATGCTCCAACGAAGTAGTAGGAGCAGTACTCATCCTATGCATACCCCCACCTCTCGCGTTTCCGTCTACACTTCTCCGTGCGTTTCCAGGATCCGCGACCTTGGCCTGGTCCTCTGGACAGACTCTGCCTGGCTTGTCGTTGGGTGTATGAGTGTTTGGTCTTCCTTTGGAGTACGACCGCCTCCCGTCTTTCTTTGCAACTTCTGTGCTCTTGCGCCCGACTCTTTGACCTTCTTTATGGTCACCTCGGCCTGTGAGTGACCCAATGATGCCGTTCTTGTGCTGCTTCTTTTCTTCAGCAATCGTCTTCTGTAGAGCCTTCCAACGGATGGTGACATTCTCCTCTACAGATTCCTTCTTCTCAGAGGTTCGCTTGGCTCCTTGTTGAGCTTCTTGAATGGCCGAAACCTGAGATTTCGATTCCAGCATCGACAGCTCTTTTTGTCCTTCAGCAATGCGGGCACGGCGTAGATAATTAGTAGGTTGGTATCGTTTCATGTATTCTGCGTCAAGCCCCTTCATCGTGTATGCCAAAGGGCCAAGAAGGGCTGCGATATCCTTGAGTACGAAGCCGCCAATGCCAAAGCCCACGCCTCGCACCGCGCCCATGACACCGTTCTTCTTCGCGCCATTGTAGGGCTGGGTGACAAGACCCGAAACGCCATCCATGACGCCATAAACAAGCTCGTCGCGACCAGCACGAGTGCCAGAGTGGAAACCCGTCACTCGAGGTGGACGGCGCACCGTTTCATCTCCGTACAGACGCGGAGCGTTGTGGAAGCCCTGTGTGATAGCAAGTGTCAAGTCCATAGGAAATCTGGCAATAGCGTGTCCGGTCTTCCTGAAGCCAAATGCAGCTTCGCGGCTAAGCTCTTCAGCCAATTCTTCGTCTGGTTCCGTGATTTTGGAAAGCGTTGATTCGTTGCGATTTGCTTGTGGCCGACCTGCATCTTGGCTGTCCTGCTTCTGTTCCGTGCTTTGAGCTCCATCTGGCGTGTTTGCATTTGCCTTTACTAATGCGGCCTTTTTCTGCTCGTGACGCTGTTGATGTCTGCGCTTCTTCTCCCTTAGCTTCTCCCGTTTCCTGATACTCTTCCCCATCTCTACAGGCATACCGCCTACACCTGCTGCAGCATCAGAAAACGATGTCATCAAGCTGCCCCAGACGCCCGTGATAGGCTCTCCCGGTCCGCCAAAGTCATTCCATTCGTAGTGTCGAACAAGTCGCAGGTCGCTCCATTTGAGCTTCCTCTTCTCGACAAGTATTTCAGCTGCGAGCGCGGAAAGCTTGATGTCCGTGTTCTTGATCTTCCACACCGCAGCACGGTTATCGAGGAAGTCGCAACGCATGCTGCCCTCTCCATGTAGAGGCAGTGATCTGTGAAAGGAGCGTACAGCATTAAGCGCACCATCACCTTCCTTCTCGATGCTTTCGGCGATCTTCTTCACATTCTCTTTAGCTTCATCAGTGAGACATTGCTTGATGCCCTCTGCTAGCCGTTCAGCGCTAAGCTTTTTGTATGGTATACAATCGTGAGCTCCGGCCTTTGCCTTGCTGACCATCGCACCCCAGAACGGTTGGTCACCAAAGAAGGGCACAATCATTGTCGGTATAGCGCACTTGAGACCGATAGCGGTTGTTCCAGCACCTCCGTGATGCACCACAGCAGCGCACTTCGGGAAAAGCCAATCGTGAGGTGTGTTCTCCAGCATGAAGACATTCTCCGGACAATCGGCATTGGAGCCAAACCCACCCCAGCCCTTTGAAACAAGAGCACGGCAGCCGACAGATTTCACAGCGTCAAAGATGAGCTTTGTGAATTGATCTGGATCGTCTACGACGATGGAGCCGAATCCGATATAGACTGGAGGAGGTCCGTCGTCCAAAAACTTCTTTAGCTCATCTGGTGGCGTGAATGACGAAGCTAGATCAAGGAAAACAAAACCGGAGATGTCAATTTCTGGACCCCAGTCCTTGGGCTTTGGGATGAGACCCGGTGACCACATATATGTGTAGGGTACTTTGAGCCGATAGAGTTGACCTGGCGCCCATATCCTGCTGACTTCCTCGAGATGCAAGACCTGGGTACGAAACCGGTTGATGAGATCACCAAGCCCTTGCCACATCATCATCTCGACGAGTGGATATGACATGAAATTGCTGTAGGTCGCTTCGACATTACTGGCCTTGATGTTTGCAAGTGGATGAGGGAACTGGCTCGTGGGTGTGTAAGGGAAGCTTTGGTAATTTAGTACTGGATTGAGACTTCAAGTGACAACAACTTACGTGAACATCATGTGTAGCGGTATACCCAACTTCTCGGCAATGTGAGTTGGAGCGAAACTTGGCGGATTTGAAATGATAGCATCCGCGACGAAGGGTGCCTTGTCGCCCACTGTTGCATGTTAGCTAGAATACGGCGCAAGCTGATCTGAACGACTTACTCATCTTGGCGTTCGTTTTATCGGTCTCATCGTCGGTCGCATTGATGCAAGCACGCCACATGCCTTGGAACATCTCGTACATTTGGCTCCTCCGTCGGCCAATCTCACCCTCCTTGATTGTTTCGATATTCGGAATCAGACCAGGGTTTTTAACCATGAAGGCCATCAGCTCGGCTGGATTACCACCGACGGAGAAGAATTCCAAGCCCGAATCCTTCTCCACGAAGTCTTTGAACGCTGGGTGTGTAGCCAGACGAACGCGGTGCCCATAATCTTCCTTTAGAATCTTGCCTATGCGAATGAAAGGCTGGATGTCACCGCGCGACCCGATGATAATGATAACGATATTTAGCCTGATCCTTCTTGCAGGGTCATGTTCCATTTCGTCATCTTCTGGTTTGATCTTGGTGGCTCCGACCTCGTCGTAACTCGCAGGTCCCTGGTCCTCATCGTTGCCATGCTTCTTGAAAGCTGTGCCTAGAGCTTTTGCAATGTAGCCACTACCGAGATTCTCCTCCAATATGCTAAGCTTGAGACGTCCATCTGCTTTTGAAACCCTGCCTTTCGTGTTGAAGTGTTCGTTGGAGATCTTCAAGCGGGAAAAGGGCCCGGACCGGCTTCCGCGTGGCTTGCGTGTCGCTTGCTTGGTGAGGTCGTCAGCGTGACCGAGGCTCTTGCGAGGATATTCTTTCTCATCGTCTGAAGAGTCGGAGGAGTCGGAGTCGGGGTCGAAAGTAATCGTCGCTGCTCTCTCGGGCGCTGCTGGTCTTGCCTCGCGTGGTTGTTGCATTCTTCCCAGTAACGAGTGTCTCACAGAAGGTTTCGGTCGCTCAGTCGCCCATCTGTGCTGGGCGGGACGCGATGTCGACGTGAATACACTGGATGTCGACTCGGCGGCATGCTGTGATGCTCGAGTCGGTCGGTCTGGCGACGATGCGCCGTCTTTCTGAGCCATGTCTGCGGTCGATGTGTCTTGGGTGGGCGCGGGCGCGGTGGGCTCTTGGCCAGGAATATTCGGAAAGGTCGGCTCTTCGATGACCATACCAACGGGCGAGACGACGCCCTCGTCTTTGAGACTAAGAGTAGGGTTCGCCATAGCTGCTATGCGAAGAAGTTTGGCGTCCTGTGGGTCAGCCGATCTGGATCTTAGTGATGGGTCCGCGTTGGCGGGAGTGACGGAGCGATGATGGTGACAGCACAGAGAGAGAGCGAAACCTAAGCCTGAAGGAACTCGCGCGCCCCTGCTTCGCCTGCATGCGCCAACAAAGCTCTTGGTAGATTTGTCTGGATGTGGACAACGGTCGCGCGTAAATGTGAAAAGACACACGTGCGAATCGCGTCGAATTGTCGTAGCGGGCGATCAGGGCCAACCGGTGGACAGCAGGAACAGGCGGCATGACATCACATGTAGACTACGGGTCTTGCGGAAGGCCCCAATTCGGGATTTAACTTGGTCGGGTTAATCCAATGACCTTGAATTTGTGCCTGGGCGTTCCTTGGGCGACTCTTTTGCCGAGGTTGAGCGACAGGGATTAGAATCCCATATTCTGAAACATGGCATTGTCCAACGCGGGTGCTTGTCGCAAGCCACTGGGTATACCAGAGTTGTGAGAAGGTGGTGTATAGTACAAGCCTCACCATCTACTCACTGTGGGATGTGTCGGTGCATTCCAGCTGCGATGCATACGGCCGATGCTGCATAGGCATCGTGACCCTATGATGCAAGCCTTAGTGTGTAGCGTTCCGATTCATCCGCCTCGCCATCCAAACTCATACAAATGCCCCCAAATGCGTTATAGTCGGCTTCTGGAAGTAGCCGGTTTTCGATCTGCAAGCACTTTTGGAGGGGTTTTTGGTCCAATGCAGCTAGCTGAGAACGCTTTTGACCTCCATCTTCCATTGGTTGGCCACTACTGCACAATAGTTCTAGCGCCAGAAGGTGTTTGTTGCCGGCAAAGCCAACGCATCATGGTGTCTGATGACGATAGTGTTTGATTATGCTCCTGGACATAGTCGTAGCTTCACGACGAGTTATCACCGCCCGAGGCCCAGACTGTACAGCGATGCTTTGACAATGTCCTGCGCCCATCCAACCCAGCCTCTCCCAGCCTGGACCATGTTCAAAATCTTGACAAAGGTACGGTTCCATTGATCCTGATCTTCCCAATCATCGGCATAAGGCTCGAAAACTGCCGTCTCAATACTGTCAGGAGCGCCAGGAGTGACGAGCTCCCACTCGCCATTATCTTTTTGACGGACGTGCATCTTGGGTCCTACAACAAGGGCCCTGCCGAGGATGCGCGAATCGGCAACGAAGCGTGTTCCTGCATCGACTACATCTTCGACCTTGCCCAATCCGCCTCCTGCGAGTATGAATCGCGCACCAGCTGTCACAATGGGCGTGTCGATGAAATACGGACAGAGAAGGTTCACACGTATGCCTTGAAGGCCGCTGGTAACCCTCAGGCTTCTGAAGAGACCGAGGACTGCATGCTTTGCAGCACAGTACTGCGGCTGTATCGCAATGGGCGCAAGAGAGGCGATGGAGCCTAACAGTAGTATATGGCGGTCGCGAGGGGATGTGGTGGAAGGCGTCGAGTTCAAGCTGCAGGGCGAGGAACCCGGGTTCTTAGGTAGCCAGAAACAGGCAAGGTGAGTAGTGTAGAGCACACCAGTGAGGTTTACATCCATGATTTTGAAGGCGGGCGGGGGTGGCTCGGCTGCATCAAGGTTGACACCTTCCTGTAGGACGTCGCGGCCTGCTATGCCAGCATTTGCGACGACGCAGTCGAGACCTCCATGTGGGCTCTTCTTGACTGCTTCCTTGAAGAGGTTGACCTGCGATTGCCAGTCTGTCACGTCGCAGTGTACGAAGTGGGCAGAGCCGCCATTCTTACTGTCCTTGTTGATGTCACGACACAGGGCGTCTCCCTTGTGCACATTGATGTCTCCGACAATGACGGTTGCGCCGGCAGCCACCCATTGTCGCACGAAGCCTGCGCCGAAGCCACTCGCTCCTCCGGTTATCAGTATGACCTTGGCCTTGACCCAGGCTGCGTCGTAGGGGACGGTTACGTCGATGGGCAGCGATTGGACAATGTTTGGTTTCTGTGGCTTGTAGTCGTCCATGGCTGTGTCTTGTGCTGTGCAAAGCTAACTAGAACGAGGGGCATGGAAGTGGGAGCTGGGGGATGCCTCTTATATCGTGGGGGACGTGTACGGCCATGTTGGTGCTTCAGCTCGCAAGGTGCACTAAAAACGAGCAGCCTCGGCTCGCTGGTGCTGGGTCGCGCATCCATAGGGTGCCTGAGATGCCCAGAGGGGGTTACATGAGCTGGTGGGGCTGTTCCTGGATCCCTGCGTAAATTTCCAGTCGCATGCACCCCCGCCTTGCCTGCGAACAAGTCACGGCTGCTTGCGAACAAATCACGGCTGCTTGCCTGTCCTCGAGCTGCTCTCATCCGACTACTCGATCCATGGCATCATGACGGCCAAGCCCCCCGCCCTCGATGTCTCGGCCACGCACCTCGTCGCGACGCTGTTCTACAAGGCCGACACCCCAAACTTCTTCCAGCATGCAGACTTGTCCCCACGCAGTCCCGGCGACCCCATCCCATCCGCCTCGCTCGAGTCGCTAAAAGACGGCGTCGTGCCTACCCAGGACCTTGCAGACTACCCGCTCGAGCCGCCGACTCCTGGGCCCAACGCCCTCGACAACCTCTATGGAAGCTACATCAGCCAAAGCTGCCTCACAGACTTCTTCGCCACCCTCACCAGCGTCATCGCCGGCCTGGAGCAGAACACGATAACGAGCAGGAGGCTCGAGGCGAGCAAGCTCTGCAGGGTAGTCGAAGTCACCTTCCCGCTGCACAGCGCTTCGCCCATCGCGCTCGAGACACTGCGGAGGCATGAGGCTGTATCGCGCTTCGAGCGCAAATGGAACACCGAGTGCGTCTTCCAGCCAGACACGGTCCACCGCCGATACAAGAGGCTGGCTGTCTTTGACATGGACAGCACCCTGATACAGCAGGAGGTCATCGACGAAATCGCCTCGCTGATCGGCGTCGAGAAGGAGGTATCCGCCATCACCGCTGCCGCCATGAACGGCGAGTTGGACTTTGAGGCTAGCCTGCGCGCACGATGCAAGCTGTTGAAGGGCGTGCCAAGCAGTGTCTTCGAGACGCTGAAGCCGCGCATCACTCTGAACGAGGGCGTCAAGGACCTCATCACCGCTTTGAAGCGATTAGGCTTCAAGACTGCCGTTCTCAGTGGAGGCTTCACTCCGCTGACGGGCTGGATGGGCCAGCAACTCGGTCTCGACTACGCCTTCGCCAATCATCTCGTTGTTTCCGACGACGGAGCCACGCTTACCGGCGAACTGACTGGCGAAATTGTACACGCCCAGAAGAAACGCCAACACGTCCTGGAAATTGCCGAGAAGGAAAACATACTTCTGGACCAAGTTGTATGCGTCGGCGACGGCGCCAACGACCTTCCCATGATGGGTGTGGCTGGTTTGGGTGTTGCCTTCCATGCAAAGCCAAAGGTGCAGATGCAGGCTCCTGCTCGCCTAAACTCCAAGAGCATGTTGGACGTCCTGTACCTCTTTGGTATCTCCAAGGAGGAGCAAGAAGCACTATTGCGATAGCGTAGCTAATCAAGACTACAAGAGGTAATCAGCATACACCCACTCGAACCGGCCACGACGCCACAATATGCAACCTAGCAGTCTGACTAGATATCGCACGGGTCGTAGATAGCGAGTAACAAGGCCATTACTTTGAAAAGGATCCATGTACACGACTGGCCCAACGACTGCATACCCTTATTCCTTCAGCTCGTCCCTAACAAACTTGCTCTTCCCCGCAACCTTGACTGCCAATAACCAGATACTGATATCACTCATGATGTCCGTCGTCCCGACATCCGCTCCGATAGCCTTCGAAAACCAATTGCGCATCTCCACCGCTACCAAAGAGTCTACACCGTACCGATAAATCGCCTTTTGGGAGTCAATGTCATCTCTGCTAACGACGAGAAGACTGGATAGCTGAGTTTGTATAGCTTCGACAACGATATCTGTAGCTTGAGCCAGCGAAGTAGCTTCGGAAAGCTTGTACGAAGGGCGGTCCTTGGCTTCGGCGGATGCCGTGTCCGAGGAGAAGCGTGAGGGAAGTGTGTCCAAGTAGTGGTAGATTGGCCGCGTACTACCCAGAGGTGCAACGATACCCATTGCTCGAAGATCAGCCGGCAGAGTCAAGGGTGTGATGATCTGGGAACCGACTGTGCTAGTGTCAACACGCTCCGGGTCGCAGCAGAACCGGAGAAGGTTGTAGATATCATCCATGGGTACTTCCTCCAGCATGCCACGTACGCGGAGTAGAGCTTGTACTTGGTCGTTCTGGGCAACGTAGCCGACGCCTGTGACCATACTGAGTGCGAGAGCGTGGGCGCGCTGGCCGTGGCGCATTCGATGTGCTGCTAGTGCGTCTTGATATGTGTTTCCGACGGTGTAGTTTGATTGACCAAACGAACCCATAATGCCAGTTGAGGATGACAGCATGATGAAGAAATCGAGGCCCAGCGGTAAGAGCTGGTGTAGGTTCCAGGAGCCGTCTACCTTGGGCGCGAGCGACTCGTGCCACTTCTCCATTGTCATGTTCGCAAAGGACGAATCTCGCATTACCATTGCTGCTTGAATACATCCCCTGACTGCCGGAAGATGAGCAAAGGACATAAGCATATCCCTAAGCTGATCACGATTGGCGATGTCGCACACCGGAGCATATACCGCTGCGCCTTGAGCTTTCAGTTCCTGCACCAAGTGATCACGCTCTGATCCAGTGCCATCGACTGGTGACCTTGATGGTAAGATGAGATGCTTGGCTCCATGTTGTATCATCCACCTAGCAATGCTCTGGCCTATACCTCCAAACGCACCAGCGATGATGTAGCTGGCGTCTGGGCGGAAAAGGGGCTTTGCGGAATCCTGAGCGAGTTCCATCACTACAATCTCGTCACTGTCCATCTCGATTACTACCTTTTCCACCATGTCTACGTCCTTAATCCGCCGGAAAGCGGGCTCGATCTCGCTCTGCTTGAAAACATTTGGAGGTGAAGCAATGGTGACCTTATCGTCTCCTATAAGCATCAACACATGCTTGAAGATGTCAGCAAATACATGGCTCTTGGCCAACTCTTGAAAGTTGACGCTGACAAAAGCAATGTTTTTCGTGGTAGATGGAAGCACAATGTCTTTTGAGCTATTGGCGGTCGAGTGGAAAATGTCCTTCTCTCCAACTCCAACAAAGCGTCCGAAGGAGGCGATACACGGCCAAGAATCACTTAAACGATCTTCAGAGCCCACTACGACCGCGACGCCTTGACCATTCGTCAAGCGGAGGATACCATGTTGAAGATCGAGGCTGTCGGTCGAGAATATGTTCGACTTCGGAATATGTAGAGTGTTTTCCAGGAAGAAAGCTCCATCAGCCGTGCTTACTGTCGCAAAGATCTTTGTGTACCCATGAAAAGCGGCAATCTTGATAATCGCTTGACCCAACACACTAGCGGCATCGTGAACCAAGATCGAGTCGCCGCTCTTCATGCTATAGCACTGTTTCAAGCTATAATAGGCAGTGCAGAAAGCCACAGGGTAGGCTGCGGCCTCGCAGAAGCTCATCTTATCTGGAACTCTCTGAAGCTGTGAGACTTTACAGCGAGCAAGTTGCGCGACGCCATCTCGTGTCACGCCGAAGACGCGATCGCCAATTTGAAAGCCTGCATCATGCGACGATCCGGTGCTTACCACAACTCCAGCAATTTCACTTCCAAAGGTTTCGTCGTGAACTTGGCCAAGGGCTACCAAGATGTCCCGCATGTTAAGACCGACTGCCTTTACTTGAATGATTACGTCATCTGACGCAAGCTCATTGATTCTGATAGAAGTTTGCTCATAGTGCAGTGTGTTCAAGACACCTGCGGCACCAATGGTCAGCTTTGGGCTGTCAAGTTCGCTCCAAGGCTTGGTGACGTAAACGACAGTGTCTTCAGTAGGCAGTGCTTGGACAGTGAGCTCCGCGTCGTCAACCACACGCGGAGTGCACAGACGACCATCGATCTCGCAGTACTCGTCTTCTGGGTCAATTTGCGGTTCTAGTAGCGTGGTGGCAACCTTAACAATGTTGGCAGCAACTGTGTCAAGCCCAGTCTCAAGATCAAGGCTAATGCTCGAGAGCCGGTAGTCTTCAGACTCGGTCGCCAGCGTACGTACCAGTCCCGAAACGAGGCCTTCCGTAGGGCTTTGGTCAATCGCTTGGTGTTGGAAAGTGATCCACAGGAGGGTACTAGCTTTCGAGAGCAGACTTTTGATCTTCGCGAGCTCGTCCTTTTGCATGCGCTGAAGTAGATTTCCGTCTAAACCAGGAAGAAATATGCAAGAAGCCTTGTCAAGCTCATGCTGGGCGATCGAGCTCCATGTGACTAGAGCTACGCCGACGTCGCCTTGCGCTGACATTGTTCGCCGAAGAGTATGCATCAAGTCTAACTGCAATGGCTCTAACTCATCATAGATGATGTGAATGCAAGACTTGGACGTCGCTAAACGAGGTGACAGAGTCGTCAGATGATGGAATTCGGCAGGTTGCCAGTTTATTCGGTACAAGCTTCGACGCCCTTCTTTGTTGCCCGCCGATGGGCTATTGCGACCGATGGTGGAAGTCTCTAGATCACCGTAGAAGCAGATTTCCTGCGTATTGGCAAACGCTGCGGTGACGGAGAAGAGCTTGTTGCGGAATCCACGTCCAGAAACCTTCGCATGCACGGCCACATCTTGCGCATCTGATGAATCGCGCATCAGCTTGACAGAGAACCAGGCGTTACTAAAGCCCGTCGGCACGGTGGTAGCTGATGAGTCCTTTGCGTAGATGGAGTAAGCTGGAAACGTCATCTGAAGAATAGCGTCCAACGCAGCTGGATGAATAAGGTGCGGATCGCTGTAGCTGAACTTCGCATGCGTCTGCCAATCTCGAAGGCCAATCGTACCTGTAGCCTGGTTGTGCTGATCCCATTTGACGTTGCGCATGCCCTTGAACGTTGGACCGTACGTAAGACCAGCTCGACTAAAAGCATCGTAGATGTCAGCACTGTCGATAACAATGCGACATTTCTCTGAAGCTGCGAGGTATGCCTGTTTCTTCTCTTTCGTTGCCGTCGCGCATTCGGCAAGATCTCCAGAACTGTCATGGTGATTGCCGTATTCAATCGCAACGAATCCTGTACAGCACAGGTGCCATCCGCCATCCTCATGTAAGAAGAGGGAGAATTGATTCCATAAGCTACCCGGCTGCACATCACGTGATTCGACCACTGCGGGCCGTAATGTGAGCTGAATTTCTGTGCCACGAGCGTCTGCTGAAAGTGTCATGGCTTTGGTGAATGTGACGTCTTTGAGCTTATAGCCTGATACAGCTGCGGTTTGATGACCATAGTACTGGCGCGTGGCTTCGATAGCCATCGAAAGCATTCCCGCAGCAGGCATGAGGCAAAGACCGTTAATCTGATGATCTTGAAGGTATGGGGATTGGTCTAGAAGAATACGATTTGTCCAACGTGCTTCGTGCTCGTTCCAGTCGGGTGTGCGCGAGCCAAGAAGCTCATGATGCACAAATTGTGTTTGACGGTACTGAATGCTCGTTCGGCCTTCGAGCCAATATCTTTTCTTGTCTTCAAATTGATAACATGGGAGTGAGGGTAGGAATTTGGGACTGATGTCGCTGTCCTTATTAACTTCAGCTATATCGATAGTTGCGCCGATGGTGTGGAGCTTCCCAGCACATTCCAGAGCTGTAATGTTGGCGGCGTGGTCACGCCGTAACACAGAGCTGTAGTCGATCGCAACATCTCTTCCGCTTTGTTTGAGTATATCACGTAGCGGTGAACGTAGAACAGAATGAGGGCCGATCTCGAGAAAGAAACAAGTCGAGGCATCTTGTCGTGCGCATATATCCTGCAACGCAGCTGAGAACTGTACTGATCCAGTAAGATTTCGTTGCCAATATTCAGAAGTATGCAGCTCGTTGAGTTGCTGAATATTCTTCCCAGTGACGGTAGAGACAAAGGACGGTTGAGCCTCTACTTGTTCACCAGGCTCGATCGTCCGAAGCAGCTTCTCATAAACATCAGCAACTGGCTTCATGTGATGTGAATGATAAGCAACGTCGATCTTGAGAGTATGAACTTCGACATTTGCTTGTTTGAGAGCGATAGCCATTTGGTGAATCATGCTATGTGTACCTGAAAGTGTGAAGCTACTCTGGCTGTTGTAGCAGGCGATAACGACGGGATTGGTTGGATATTCTGCATTCTGCTTGTTCATGATATGTTTCCAAGTTTCAAAGGGGGCCTGGACAGCTATCATGGCGCCCTGAGAAGGATTGATAGTCTGAGTGATGGCGACTGCTAGACCTCGAAAGTAAGCAATCATCCAGGCAGACTCTTGTGAGATTGCACGACTAGCATAAGCGGCAGCGATCTCACCCGAAGAGTGACCCACAGATATTGAAGCGCGAACTTTCCAGGAGATCAACAAGTCATGGATGGCCACCTGCAGAGCGGTGCAGATAGGCTGACTAAGCTCCGGTTGATGGATGATTGAATCGTCTTTCGACTTGAGGTATAATTCGTCGATAAGGGACCATTTACTGCCAAGTGACTTGAAGTACCGATCTGCTCCAAGCATGGCGTCCCGAAACGGTGCGTACCCCATGAGTTCGCGCCCCATTCCATCCCACTGTGCACCTTGACCGGTGAAGACGAAACACAGATTCACTCGCTGTTTGACTCGCGTAGGGGTAGACCAGGAGAGTTGCGAGAGCAGATTTGGCAAAGCAACGCAAGCAGTCTTCCATGGAAATGACGTTCGCTTCTCAGCCAAGGTGTACGCTACATCATTAAGAATCCGGTGATCATTCTCATCGTTCGCATGATTGCACAACCACTTTTCGAAAGTGGGGATAGATCGCTGGACGGCACGCTCGTCAAATGCGGATAGTACGAACAGCTTTGGGGCGGTTTCGTAGTCGTCCATGATATCAGGTGGCGTATCGTCTGCAAAGGATTGCGAATATGCGTTAGTACCCGTGCTATAGCTGCCGTCCTCACTATTGATCGCTAGGCC
>Ga0268250_10000032_pt1 | contig 89919 bp, 76 predicted proteins | sample AgamicAsSfe_FD_200448 | JGI IMG/M metagenome (GOLD analysis project Ga0268250, IMG submission 200448) | Agave microbial communities from Guanajuato, Mexico - As.Sf.e (v2) (version 2) | ecosystem: Host-associated > Plants > Phyllosphere > Phylloplane/Leaf | place: Guanajuato, Mexico | collected...
CCCACAAAGGTCTTGTCGCCAAAGAAGTGAATCTTATCAAACTTGACACCATCAGGTCTCGCCGCCTCAGCCTCCACATGCTGCAAGCAGTATGTCTTGTCCCAGCCCTTGGGAAAGACATCGAATGAGATCTGCCCACCAATGCTGTACTCCATCTCGAGATCCGGGAACGCTTCCTTCAGCTTCGCGATCATGGTCTTGCGCACGCCGTGCTCGAGGTCGAACTTCTCATACTCGTCTCGCTCCGTCTTGGTCGCGTTCCTGCCCACAGGAGACACGTTGATCATGCCGTTCCTGAACTCGATAAACGTTCCTCTCTTTACTGGTACATCCAGATCGGCAATGTAGTGCAGAATCCAGCTGCTCAGCTTCTTATACCGTTCCTCGCCGATCCACTTGATGAAGCTGTTCGAGTCCAGCGGCACACCCATGCGGTAGGCAACCAGACCATTCTCAGAGAAGCAAAAGTCAAAGAGGGTTGTGACAGGGACGTGAGCGACGTCACCTATTTGTTCTTGCTGCTTGACGAGGTTGGAGCCACCGACGAAGCCAATGACGATGTGCTGGCGGAGATGTGAGAGGAGTGTGAGCATTTCATGAGAGATGTCCTGTCGGCGTGTGTTAGCTCGAATTGAGACGAGAGACCACGGGGACATTGTCTGGACTTACTAGACGAGCAGGACTTAATGTCCCGTCCACGTCGAAGAGGCATATTGTGTTCTTGATTGGTCGTTCATGGAGGGGTAGGATGACTGGAGCGACAACACCTGATGTTGCCATTGTGTTTGAGGAATGTAGATAGAGTGTTGGGACGTGCAGTCGTATAGCTCGCGAGTAGTCTAGATTGTGTGAGTTTTAGGTGGAGAGGAGAGACCAGATGTACAGTATATATTGACACAACAAAAACACCCCTTGTTTCAGGAGAAACGGCATTAAAACGTGGCTCATTCTGAAACGCCATTGGAAGGTGGGGTACATAATCATACGAAGCCAATGAATACGCGAATATATACCGAAGGAGACACACAAACATACGTTTCACGAAGGCAGAGAAGGGTGATATTTGTAGGATAGACATTGTACATATATATGCTACTTGACGCTTCAGCTCAGATCTAGGATGAGCTTGTTGGCTGAACATCCCGTGCCTTCAAGGACTTCTTGACATCTTGATATACCTCCTCTGGCGACTTAGTAGCAGAAACCCATTCCACCTTGCCTTCCTTCTTGAAGTAGTCCACAACAGGCATACTTGTCTCGACGAAGGTCTTGAAACGCTTCTTGATGCTCTCCATATTGTCATCACTTCGCCCAGATGTCTCACCACGCTTCATCAAGCGTTCTTGCATGACGTCCTCGGGACAATCAAAGAAGAGAGTAAATCGTGATGGCACAACGACCTCTTCAAACTTAGTTGCTTGATCCATCTTGCGTGGGAAGCCTGTGTGACGGTATTAGCCAGTCGTTCATTGAAAATAGACTCATATGTGCATACCATCAATCAAGAAGCGCTTCTTGTTCTCCTTCTCCATAGCATTGGTCATTGCATTCTCGAGAAGCTGCACTGTAACCTCCATGGGCACAATCTGCCCTTCACGGATATACTGCTTGATCATGTCGCCGAATTCGCTCTCAGGTCGATCCTGCTCCTCACGAAGCAAGTCACCAGCAGACAAGTGCTTGAAACCATAATCCTTCACCATGTTGGCGCATTGTGTCCCCTTGCCGGACCCTGGTCCGCCAAGAACAAAAACGACCCAGACATCCTTGTCGCCGAACAATGGCTTGGAGCGCGAAGGGGCGGGAAGCTGCTGCAGCTCCTCCTTGGATGGAGTCTTGTCGACTGGTGGCATCTTGGTAGATTGTAGATAGTGTGGTACTGCTTAGTTTGACTTGCGCTTGTGTGGCGACTCCTCGATGGGCAAAGGTTCTTGGTGCTTTGGCTTCACTATAACACCCTCTCTTGATTTGACAGTCCACGCGAAGAAGGCTGAACCAATAACGAAAATTCCGAAGAATGGAAAGAAGCTGAGCTGATCGTTCCGACGAGCTGGACCACCTTGAACTGGCCGAGAACCTTCTGAAGCTAGTCTCAAAGGCGTTGTATGTAGGTGACGAAGTGCAGAATGCTGGGGTCTACAGATAGCAGCGGATAGAGGGATAGCTGAGGGTACTAAGCGGGTTCGTAACAGGAGATTGGACGACATTGTAGTTCGAGATTAGAGATGCGGCTGATCTTCGAATTGAGGCTGGTGCAACCGCTGATCATGTGAAGCCGCCATTCTCGTGGCACCATCTCACGACACCGCCAAAGTGACTTGGCTATGTCTCTTACAATGCCACTTATGGAGCACATGAATCAATCAAGGCTATCAGTCCGAATTTGAGCGGTACTGACGGAGCCGTGCTGCTATGCCTACATCACGGTCCGCTTTCTATTATGACAACTACGAGGACTGGGAAAAGGATGCAGACTATGCCGAGGAAGACGATGTAGATGAAGGAGACTCTGCAGATGAGGTTACAGAGGTCGATAATCAGACTGCAGGACGGATCAACCTTCTAGATCTACCAGCGGAAATACTGGACAATATCTTTCAGTACGTCCTTGGCTTTCAAGGATGTTTCATTGCCACCGGACACTTCCGGCTATGGCTCGAAGGGTTCACGCAACATCAGGCAGTCCGAAACACAGATCAGGTACAAGCTGTTCAGGTGCGGCCTGTGATCTATCCCGAACTTGATACGCACATCTTCCAGTCAGGAAAGAGTTTCTTTACGCCACTTTCATCCTGGGAGGCCCGACTACGTAATGAGAACCTGCCGCTCATCATCAGAAAGGAGCTGAAAGGAATCCGTCAATTCAAGCATTCCGTCGATACTAGTCTGCTCTTTACCTGCCGCCAAACATATGACCACTTCTCAGAACTGATCTACTCGAAGTCAGTATTCGCCTTCGGCTCGTTCTCGGCGGTAAACCATATGCTAGATGCGAGTAGAGCTACGCCATTGGTGCTACCCAGACGTATGGCCATATCGATGGACAACATTCACCTGATCAGGAGAGTTTGTGTCGAATGCAGACCTCGGGGCATGGTCACAGATGCAGCCAGTGAGTTTCAGCTCTGGAGATACTACCAACAGTGGCAGGAAAGTTGCAAGATCATTGCAAAGAATCTGACAGGCTTGCAAAGCCTTGATCTTTTCATCGACATACCAAGAACTGTTTCTCGTGGACAGCACTTGCCAGCCCTCAACATGGAGAGCATGTGGGCCGAAGCCTTTCTGCCACTCGCACAGTGCAAATCGCTGAACACGGTGGTAGTCCACCTATCTATAAACTGGACTACCGGTAAATGGGTGTCAAATGACAGCCTTGAGGCCATAGCAGACTACTTCAGTCACATATTGCTTGGTCGTGACCACGAGGTAGCAGCAAACGCTATCAGGAAGCGTTATGAAGCGTGGTCTGAGAAGCATAACCCTCCCTCTTCTGCTATGGACCAGCAACTCAGATTACAGTGCTGGCGTAGGCTGGAACAGTGGTATCAGATCAATTTAGTCTAAGTCCTGGAAACCTTTATCGATGCACAACAGTCTGAACAAGTCCCTGAAAGTCAAGTTCTCCTAGATGTAAAGATACGGGCCCCTTTGCCGCTGGCTTGGGCAGATTTGCCTCGCTGTTGTGCGACGCCGTCTGTTCTACGCCTTCTGTCGAGAAGTCCGTGCACAGACATTGAATATCGGGCATATCCAGTTGCCGCCCAGCATCATAGTCAGATCTCTACTCTTCCTTATGCCGATTTTGGTCAATCACCTTTGCCAAAGCGAGCTTGAGCCTCTCAACCTGGAAAGCGTTCCAAGTATCTCACACAGGCAGAACAGCCTTGACATCTTCGTGGACTTTGCTGATCCTGCTTTGGTAACATTCGCAAGCGCGTTTGATGTCTCCTGCCTCTGGTGTCCTCGATCTACATCGCGAGAAGACGATTTGAGTAGCAGGTACGATGGTACTGTGATACCTTGGAGCATTCCTTCAGCCCAAAACGCTAGACGATAGGTCTGTTCAGCGTGGTTTCGTAAGCTGAGCGTGCTCGCTTTAGCCTTCTAAGGCGGTGACAAGATGACACCAGTCAGATTTCACACCTGAAGCTTAAGCTCTCATCACACCACCGAGGGTAGTGTATTGGTGATAGTATTGCTAAGGTGTCTACAGCTGAGGAGTTCCCCTCGAAAAAGGGGTCGCATGCACTTCGCCTAATCTGGGCTGTCACGCTGTCCACAGTCCACCTCACCCTGTTTCAATCTCTAAGCGCCCAAATTTATGTAGCCGCCAGCATGCAAGTGCGTTCGCTCCACGGTAGTACTAATTGTACGATGACGTCCCCGTCATTGTCGAGGATACAATGCATGCCTCACCCCTCAGTGTTTGACCCAGTCCGTGAATCTGTGTGCTATGACCTGAGTGAAAACAACTGTGAAGCCCAAAAACACAAGGTAGCACAGACAGGAACAGCAAGCTTGACAGGTCCCAGACTTCGTCACCACGCGTTCGTATCACTGGGTGCAAAGAGGCCGGGGAGCTTGCGGTGAAGATTTGTGACTTTGAGACTCGACCTAACGACAGCACCACTTACAATACGCAACTAGGTCGTGTCTATTGCTTGCGAGGCTGTCACATCAGACAACAGTGACCCTAGGCAGCTGCAACTTGGATAGCCAGGAGTGCTCGACCGTCCCGCGACATAGAGCCATCCTTACTACAAGTCCAGTCCTCATCGAGAAGTGGGCAGTGCTCACGGAAGGCCCGCCTCAAGGGAAAGAATATCGAGATAGCCGAACAATCTTCCTGGAACAGACTGTGACATATGACTAGAATGGCCAGCACCACAAAGGCACCACCAACAACGAAGGGAGGCTCCTTGCAGCGTGCGACAGACAAGCCTTTACCGGACAGCCCCGGACCAGACCTGCCTTTGAAAGACCCTCCATATACCATACCAAGCGCACAGGCACAACATCAGATGTTTCATGCGAGGAAATATAGCGAAGAAGACGACGAACTACAATCTGCCTCCACAACATTCGCGCATGATTACTACCCGGTTCCTACACTACCACGGCAGGCCGCTCTTTCTTCTGTCACAAATCTGGCTATACCCCACAACGAAGCTTTTAATCGACTTGCTTCCACTGCTTCAATGTCCACGACGAAAGCCTCGAGAGGGTCTCCGCCTCCACCAGAGACACCTGCAGATATCGTGTCGCATAGAGCTGAAACAACACCATTGTATGAATCTCAAGCCCAGATCACAAAGCAGATCCAGGCCCATCATATAGTACCATCTGCTCATGTTCCTGCTGGCCAGGCAAGGCAGCGCGCTGACAGTGGACAAAGGAACCAAACTATCCTCCCGAGCACAGTCTATCCGTCTCGCTTGGTAGCTTCACCACAAGCGTTACCGGAGAACAGACTCGAGCAAGATATACAGCGCCTTCGAGTCGAGGACCCACCTCCACCTGCCTACAACAGGATACAAGCCTCGAGTCTCGAGGAAGAAAAGGCTGTGGCGGCAGATCAGGTTCAACTGTCGAATCTGCAAGATCATCCTGCGGTGAATCAGCACCGGACAGACACAGAAGAGTCGCGGCCCGTCTTTGATACGCCGACTTCTTCTCCGACACCACCACTGACAAAGGCAACGCCACCGCCACCTTTGCCAGAGGGCTGGATATCACACCCTGCTCCACGAACCGGCCAGTATTACTACATTCATCTTCCAACACAATCTACACAATGGGAATTCCCCAAAGGTCCTACTCCAATCAATATGCCTGAGCCAATCTCCCCTGCTTCTGTATATGGCGCTTCAGCTTATGAGAGATCACTGGCTTCTCCGGCGATCATGCCGCAATATGCAACTTATCCACCAAGTATGTACAGCATGAGTCCAATGGCCAGTCCGACTGCTGCTGGATTCATGCAGGTGCCACCCTCAGCTGGCCTTGAGCAGTTTCACATCGCTCCTGCCAATAGTGTGTACTTTGGCCCATATCTCCGCTACACGAATATGGATCTGGATAATGGTGTTTGGTATGGCTCTGTGATGCTGATCACGGATATGCCAAATCCACCGACTATACATCTTCACCAAAGCTCAGACCTTGCTCCTGGACGTAAGTGCACCATGTCTGTAAAAGCGTACACATGACTGATAAACACCATAGCACGACAACTGAGTCCGTCTCCCATCCACCTGCATCAGAAGTGGACTTTCTACCGTTACGACATTGACATCAGGATGGACCATAGCGGTGATACCAGATGGACATATGCGATCACCTCGCATCTAGGTTGCACACGATATGAGTTTGTCGTTGCGGGACGATACGATGTCAGCTGGCGGTTCATCACGCACTCTGGCAACGACTTTTCGATGAACGTGAACGCTGCGGAGCGAACAAAACTTGGAGGGCTAGCCACGATGTGGAAGGACGTGTTACAGAAGAACCAAGAAGTTGGAGGATTCCATATTCAAGTCGGGGCCGGCAATCAGATCGTGGCGGATAGATTATGGAAAGATATGCCCTCCCTGCGACAGTGGACTGCTCTGAGTGGGAAAGACAACAGGAAGAACGCACCGTGGTCTACTCAGACTGAGGAAGAGATTCGACATGCTTACTTTCACTACTACACAAGCCATTTCGATCAACCACATCTCCGAGAAGCATTTGCCTCTATACCGCATATCTTGACACTCGACGATCATGAGATGTGAGCCTTTCTGCCTAGAGTCTGTGGGATGCTGCTAATTGTCAATACAGATTTGATGGCTTTGGCTCGTATCCTGATCATCTTCAGATGTCCAACATGTTCCGCAATATCGGGCGCATCGGCGTCGAAGCCTACCTTCTCTTCCAGCACCACACGACCCTTGCGCTTCTCCGCGCCCCGGCTTCTTTTGCCTCGAGGATCACTCCCTCCGCCAACTTTGACTTGTTTACCATCACCGGTACAGGCTGGCACTTCCTGAAGTATCTCGGTCCAGCTATTGTCATCGTCGGGCCTGATTGTCGTTCGGAACGCAACATGCACCAGGTCATGGCAGGACCATCATACCAAGGCCTATTTCCCAAGGTCGCATTGCTGCCACCTTGTATTCAGCACGTCATATGGTTGTTACCAACTCCAATGGTATACCCACGCTTCGAGATGGCTGAAAGCTTGGTGGGATCTTTCGCAACTGGAAAGAAGATAGCCACTGGTGGTTTCAATGTGCTTGGAAAAGTCACAAGCTCTGTCGCTGGCATCGTTGGCGCGAAAGGGATCGTGAGTGAAGGCTTTAATTCTCTTAAGAAAGCTGTAGGTAAGTCTGGACTTATGAGTAGTGTGCTAAGCCCTTTTGGCGAGATCGATATCATGGATGAGCTACGCGATCAGTGGACACACGAGTCTAAGGTGGGAAAGAGCTTCTTACTTAGCGTGATTCAAGCTAAAACGAACAAGGACCTCGAGCGCACATACCTCATCCGCACACTCCAAACAATTTCCAAGCAAAAGTCAATCCGCATGACCTTCCTCTCTGGCGGCACAAACTGTTGCGCCGCAGGTCTCCTCCACGACCCTAACGACTCCTCCACACCCGCCACGATCCCCTCCATTCCCTTCTCAGCATCATCCGCATCCAGCTTCACGACCCACTCCACATCCACCACCTTCCAGCCGCGCGTGCCCTCCCACCGCACGATGTACCAACTTGTCGCGCCCTCCATCGTCAACGCCCCTCCCTCCTCCACGACCCTCCGTCTCATGTACCCCTCCCACGCGACTCCTCGCCCGCTCTACACCCCCCTCAACGGCACCCGGTCCACCGATCCCCGCGGCGGCAGCGCCATCCCCAGCGACACGAAGGAAGACATGCTCGAAGTCTTCACCGCCGACGTTGACGGCCGGCCCCGCGACGGAGGAGAGACGAAACGCCTGCTTGGCCGCCGCGGCTGGCTCGCTTGCGTCGCTTTCGACCCGGTGTATGTACGTGGCGCGTTTAGTGAGCAAGCGGAGAGCCAGCACGGAAGTGGCGGCGGGAGTCAGGCTGGGACGCCGAGGTGGCCGCCGGGACCGGTGGCGAGTGTGGCTGCTGCGCAGAGTTATGGTGGGGGTAGTGCCAGTGGTAGTAGTGACAGGCATTCGTGGGGTGGGAGTAGTCAGACCACGTTGACGCCGAGTCGGGCGGCAGGCATGAGTAGTGTTGGGGCGGTGCTTGAGGGCGGAGGACGCATTAGTCTGGCTTTTGACTTCATGGTGCAGACGGAGCCGGGGGTGTCGCCGCTGGGTGGTAATGGGGCGACAGTCAAGTATGGCCCGATTGTGGTGCCGAGTTGTGATTATGGGCGGTAAGGGAATTGCGATGCGGCCATAGGTCATGCGAAATATGGTTTCTTGTCTTCCTCCTTGACTCTCTGCCGCCGCCTACACGTCCGTGCCACTCTGTAAGGGCACGAAGATGCATCTCAACGTAGACCTAATGTGACTTTTATGTAAATCTCTATACAGCTTATAAGCACTTTGATATTCTCTTCGCCTATACGCAGGGCTTGTACCATCTTGGAGTTTGCCTTCTTGGCACTCTTCATGGCACGGTCCATCCATTTCGGGATACTGGTGTCACGCCACTCAAGTACCAACTCAACGACGAATGTGCGTGTATAGAGTGTATCCTGCAACTCTCTTCGCTAGACAGCGGGAGAGTCCATGGTTGTGTCGCGGAGCGGAAGTTTCTACGGATTGCTCACTACGCAACAGTTATCTGCGCTAACGTCGTCCAGGATAGTGGGTAAGAAGGTTATAGCAAGCCAGCAAAGACACGCACTGGTGGGGGCGACAGGGGACAATGGCGTTGAAGACCTTCATCCTGTGTACACGAAAGCGGTAACTCCAAAATTGGTGTAATAAATCATGAGCTAGTCGTCTTCGGATCAAGGTTCGTCGACAATCATGTTCGCGCTGGATCCTGATTCCTCATCATCCTCCTCCATAGCAGAGGATCATAATTCTTAGGGTCGCTCAATACTCCAAAGATGTCGCAGACGTCCAGCGACGCAATTATAGTTCTGCTGGTTGGAGCTGCCTTCATCCTTGAGCACAAATGATCACCCCAGAAATTGACTAAGCTCCAACTCTCCATTGCCGGAACGCCGATCGTCTGCAGGAACGATGCGAAGGTATGATATTCGAACTGTGCCGGCACGATGGCATGCTCAACAGGAATGGACATGTATGGATGCACAACTGGATGCGTGGCGGTGAAGAAGCAGTATGAAAGCGATGATGCTTGTCGTTCTTTATGCCCTCTCGACCCATCAGAGTCAGTGATCGAGAGATCATTGAGGATAACGAGTGTCCACTCGCCATATCTGATCGTGTCCAATGGCATCTTCCGCGCATTGTTATGAGAGAAAGCCTTACCCACACTATACAGATGTGGTGGTAGCGGCTGGATTGCTACGCCACTTGCTGGAGCCCGCTCCAGCGAAGCGGCTAGGCTCTGAGGCGCGGTGGCGATGCACTTTGCGAAACAGGTTGCAGAAGTAGAATCTGCTGAGAAGTTGTGGTAGAAGTCCATGTCAGACATGAAGACTAGAAATTGTTGGAGAAATGTCAGAAGTGTGGTACTGGTGAGTGAAGCGTCTGCGACAGGGTGGACGGCAAGGATTCTTTCAAACCCAGAAGCGTTCTCGGAGGTCCAGCGTCTGGGCCGCCGCTCAGAGTCCCACAGGATCTGGCCACCGATGACAATTTGAGTGATTGGAAGATGTGGCGGTTTTGGCCTAGAAGGCAGAGAGGGCGCCGTGAGCACAGAAACAGCTCGGTCGATGGCCAGATCGAAGTGGGAGAATGCAGCAGAGTAGGCGGATGTTGTGTAGGTCCCGTCGTCCTTCGGAGATGGATCTGCTGGCTGAGGTTGGTGTTATATGGTTGGAGTCTCCCCGGATCTATCCATGTCAAATGATTAGACCTAAGTTCTAAAATCAAGGCAATCAGCCATTCTCATAGAATACAAGTCAACGGAACCTCTTAACAAGGTGCTGCGTGGCTTCTGTCCAGACCTATGATCTACCACAGCACTGCCTGATTTACAGACGGAGCGGTCGAGGACACCGTTTCTGTACATACCCATGGTCTGCCCAATATCCTCTGGGCCATGCAGACTTCAGACAATCCATATGAAGTACTCCGAAGGCCGCCAATCTCCCAGGATCATTTCTCCCAGGATCATTTCTCCCAGGATCATTTCTCCCAGGAATTCGTTCATACTCTGCCAGATACTGCCTTTCAGAGAGTGGCGTATCTCGCCTGCTGCCCAGCTCGGATTGGTTTAAGAATACGAAGCAGTATCGAAGGCTCTCAAGTTGCGTGACATCGATGACCGTGATACCATCGTTGTTATCGCCGCCATCATATGGCATACCAAATGGCTCCGGCGAGATCCGTGAATAGTTGTGTGACGGCTCAACTACGAACGATGCCGCAATGACTAGGCATGTCATGATGAATGGAAACGGAACAGATGGACTATTGTAATGACTCTTGTACGAAGCTTCAGCTTCGCTCCAGAAGGCATCGGCTTTAGTAGCTGCGTCTGCGAGCTCATGGTATATGCCCTGTCGATTCGCGTGGACCTGGAAACTCTGAAGTATGCGAAAGCAAGCGGCCACAGCCTCACGCTCCTGCAAGCTCTGATTATGTACGGCTGCAAGACAACGATACCTTTGGCCGATTCTTGCAATGGTGAAGAGCTGGTGTCACTGTCCCATGACGGTGATAAATCGAGCTAATCGTATGAAAGTGGTCAAAATTGTTTATCTCAGCGTTGAGGTCGATGGGTATCTTTGAGAGTGATGTTAAAGCGGATATGGAGCTCTCGCGTCCTTGCGTTGTTGTTTCACAGAATGGATAGCAGGAGCACAGGATAAGATGGAGTTGCACGCAGAGACGAACAATCATGCAAGGTAACTCACGACAGTAGCTGGGCGTCTCTTACTGTCACGATCACACAGGGCACGCTGTTGATATAGTCACACACATCACAATCAGCTGAATATAGACATTCTGTGCCGTCTTTTCGGAGGATCCTGTCGTAGTCCACATGTGGTTAGACCAATTCGACCCCAAACGCGAACCGTCGCGTGTGCCCGATATGACGTGACACTTCAAGAATGTCCAGCTTTCCTCGATTATGCCTGTGAAGAGCTCACCGCCCTCGAGGCAGCAGTCCTCACAAAAGCAGCAATCCTCGATCTCGAGCTTTTTCGCAGCGAAACCGGCATCAAAAACACCTATACCTGCACGTCCCCAGCCCGTTCTTTCGCCGCCACCCTCGAGTATAGACTTCCCCGACGACGATACACTATTTCTGCAATCTGATGATGACGATGTTCGGACAGGCCGACGGGACGTCGGCAGAGCGAAAAGAGCCGTCGTCGACGAAAATGAGAACCCTACAGACTCAAATAACGAGCCACCAGCGAAACGACCCCGACTAGCATCAGATCCTCCCACGGCGAACGGAAGTCCGAAAGACCCACTAGTCAATGCACAACCTACAGCCCTTCGACGCCAGGCGTCCGGCAAAATCAGCGTACGCACCTCGAAATACCTGTTCTCGTCTCGAGCTGCAGACGATGCCCAAGTGCCGGAAGAGGAGGACGATGAAGCCGAGAAAGCTCGAAAGGCTAGCCTTCACCAGCGTTTCGTCAAGAAGCTTGGTCGGCCAGACAGCCTTGCAGAGATCAGGCGGAAGAATCACATCCTAGACGACACAACAGGCGGAGATGGTGCAGATGCGGAAGATGGAGAAGCAGAGGAAGAAGAACCTGAACCAGAACCAAAGCCTACCAAGGGCAAGAAAGGTGCTCCTACGAAGAAAGGTGCAACGAAACTCACCCCTATGGAGAAGCAGTTCCTCGAGATCAAACGAAAACATATGAATACTTTGCTGGTGTTTGAGGTTGGCTATAAGTTTAGATTCTTCGGTGAAGATGCACGAGCGGCGGCAAAAGAGCTGGGTATAGTATGCATACCAGGGAAGTTTCGATATGATGAACACCCTAGTGAAGCACACATTGATCGCTTCGCTGGTGCGAGTATACCTGTACATCGGCTGCATGTGCATGTCAGGAGGCTGGTCGCTGCTGGGCACAAGGTCGGCGTGGTGAGACAGATAGAGACAGCAGCACTGAAGGCTGTAGGAGATAACAGAAATACACCCTTCATCCGCAAGCTCACAAATCTATACACCAAGGGCACGTACATTGACGATGCTGATGGACTTGATGTGCCCGTGGGTGGTGTCACTGGAGGAGCACCTGCTGCAGGCTATCTGCTTTGTCTGACAGAGAACAAGGCCGGAGGCTCGGGCGCTGATGAGAGAGTACATGTGGGCATTGTGGCTGTACAGCCTGCAACAGGGGATATCATCTACGACGACTTCGAGGATGGGTTCATGCGAAGTGAGATTGAGACGAGACTGTTACACATCGCACCGTGCGAGTTCTTGATTGTGGGCGATCTCTCACCAGCAACAGAGAAGCTTGTGCACCATCTCGCCGGCAGCAAGACCAACGTCTTTGGCGATCAGGTTCGGGAGGAACGTGTTCAAAGAGAAAAGACAGCCGTCGCCATGTCATACAACCACGTCTCGAACTTTTACGCAGGAAAGATAAATAATGGCAAAGATGAGACCGTGACAAATACAACAGCAGTACTCGACAAAGTTCACAAGCTTTCCGACCTAGTAACAGTCTGTCTGTCCTCCATGATCAATCACCTTCAGGAGTATGGGCTGGAACACGTCTTTGACCTGACAAAGAACTTTTCTTCCTTCAGTGCCAGGTCACATATGTTGCTTAACGGTAACACTTTGAATAGTCTGGAGGTGTATAGAAACCAGACAGACAATTCAGAAAAGGGTAGCTTGTTCTCGATTCTTGACCAGACACAGACGAGGTTCGGCCAAAGACTGCTACGGAAATGGGTTGGACGACCGCTGTTGGACAAAACAAGGCTAGAGGAGAGGATCGATGCTGTGGATGAGCTGAAAGATGGCGAAAGGACGATACATGTTGACAAGCTGAAGTACATTCTCGCGAAAATTAGGATCGACTTGGAAAAGAGTTTGATCCGCATCTACTATGAGAAGTGTACTCGTCCAGAACTTCTTGCTTTTCTACAGGCTCTGCAGAAGGTCGCTACGGAGTATGCTCATGCCCCCACGTCAGCTGCAAGCTTCAAGTCTGAACTTATCAACAACGCTATTCAGTCTCTTCCAGGGATTCTGGAATACGTCAACACTATCCTCGAAAAGATCAACATCCATGCTGCCAAAGAGGACGATAAGTATGCCTTCTTCCGTGATGATCACGAGACGGACCTCATCACCGAGCACAAGCTTGGTATTGCCAGTGTTGAGCACGACCTCAACGCCCATCGCAAAGACGCTGCTGACAAGCTCAAGAAAAGGAGTGTCGAGTACGTTACGGTGGCAGGTATAGAGTTTCTGATCGAAGTCGACAATACCTACAAGAGTGTGCCAGCGTCATGGATCAAAATCTCAGGAACGAAAAAGGTATCACGATATCACACTCCTGAAGTTATACGCTTTACACGAGAGCGCGATCAACACAAAGAAGCACTTGCAGCTGCTTGCGATGATGCATTTACCGCTCTGCTACGCGACATCTCTGCACAATACCAATCCTTCCGCGATAGCATCCAAGCACTATCTACTCTGGACTGCCTTGTCTCCCTCTCCGAGGTCGCGCGTCGACCCGACTACTGCAAACCAACCTTCACCGACGAAGCCAGCATCTCCGTCGTCGGCGGCCGGCACCCAATGGTCGAGCAACTCCTCACCGACGCCTATGTCCCAAATGACATTGAGCTGTCTAGTCCTGGCACTCGCGCCCTTCTAATCACCGGTCCCAACATGGGCGGCAAGTCAAGCTACGTCCGCTCCATTGCCCTGATCGCAATAATGTCTCAAATCGGGTCCTACGTGCCCGCCGCCTCCGTCCGCCTCGGCATGCTGGATGCCGTCTTCACACGCATGGGTGCCTTTGACAACATGATGCGCGGCGAAAGCACATTCATGGTCGAGCTGAGCGAAACAGCTGATATTCTGAAGCAAGCCACGCCACGATCTTTGGTCATTCTGGATGAGTTGGGCCGCGGGACGAGCACGCATGACGGTGTGGCGATTGCACAGGCGGTGCTGGATTACATGGTCAGGGAGACAAAGGCGCTGACGCTTTTCATCACCCACTATCAGAATCTGGCGACCGTGGCGAATGCGTTTGAGGAGAAAGAGTTGAGGAATGTGCATATGAGGTTTACAGAGGATCAGGCTGAGGGTGGGGAGGCTGGCAAGGACGGGTATACGGGTGAAGAGGACATCACGTTTCTCTATGAGATTGGCGAAGGTGTTGCGCATCGCTCTTATGGCTTGCATGTGGCGAGGCTTGCTGGACTGCCAGCAGCGGTGGTCGAGGTGGCCAAGGGGAAGAGTGCGGAGTTGGAGGTGGCGGTGACGAGCTCACGATTGAGGAGCCTAGGTCGGAGAATGGGGAGTGTTCTTGGTGGTGAAGCTGATCAAGCACGAGATGGGAATGATGATGATACAAAAGCTCTGGAACTACTCATTGAAGGACTGGAGCAGCTGTGAGACTGTTGTATACAAGCAGTAATGTGTCGACGTAGTGATGTATATATGATGGCCAAAACCATGTGCAATTGACCTTAATTGGATCGGACTTCCACTTCGCTTGTGTTGTGGGTATTGTCTTGGAACAAGAGTATTCTGAGCATACTTTCCACAACACTCTCGCCGGCATCTTTCTAGACTTCTGGTCTAGGACAGTACCTGACGAGGTATGACTGCTGCGTTCATCCTCCGAAGGGACTCTATGCTGCATACGTGAAAAGGCAAATGCCACAATCGGATCTTTTCCAAAGGTCCCTAAGTCCCTAAACCTACACCTACGACCTATGGCCCGCCGCCGCTCCCGCCCTAGTTTCTTCCTTCTTCCTCCCCTCTCCTTTTCCAATCACCCTACATCCTGGTCCTGCTCGGATGTTCCGTCGGATGTTCCGAGAATATCGCCGCGTTCGGATGAATGAGTCGTGCGCGTTTCGCAGTAGTTCTGTAGTTCTGCCAGAGCTGAACAACCTGAGGCTCTAGCTCTTGGCGGAATATGTGCTCGCAATTGCTGACTGACTGCTGACTACCTACCTTACTGCAGCAAGAACAGAGCTGGGGGCCAAAGGCAAGGCAAGTGACTCAGTGACAGTGACTCACGCTCCTCACTTTCAGCCTCACGTTCGCATTTCCTGCCCCTATCCTAATTAGATATCCTAGATCCTCAGCCGGCGGCTCGGCTTGAGCCTAATCCGGAGGGTAGTGCGACTACTATACAGCTATACATGCATAACTTTTTATCCATACTTGCCAAGACCCCCTAAGCTTTGGTCTTGAATCTATTATCCCGCCCCGGATCGGGAGGTCTTTTGTGCTTTGTCACGAAGCACGCGGGCAGAATCGCGCGATACGATTGCTACTACATCAACTGCTCGTTGCTCTCTTCTCTCTTCTCACATTCAGTTTTGTTGCCGTATCGTCAAACGATTCTTAAAACTCTTGAGTGCCATAGTGGAGGGCTATACTACACTGCTCCCGCTCATCGCAGATCTCCCGCGTTTCCACGGGCCCACACCCACACCCACACCCCACCCTCTCCATCTCCAGACGATCGTCGCATTCACCTTACCTACACCACCTAGCAACTGTCAACCTCTCCTACTCCCTCTGTGCCCGATCGCACACAATGGCGCCCTCCAGGCACTTCGCGCCCTTCTCGACCCCGGCGGCGTCCGACCTCACCCTCAACAAAGAAGGGTTCGAAATGTCCAGCGCAACCTTCGCCTCACAACTCGACTCCGAAACCCTCTCCTCCAACCTCGACATCTCCGAAAAGCGCATCGGTTCCCAAGAACACTACCTCCACCCTCACACCGACTCGCCCTCCGATCTCACAGCCGAAGAAAAGCTCGACAACCTCAAGCAACAAGAAGTTGCGGCGCAAGACGATGAAGACGAGACGGAATACCCCGGACAGTTCAAACTGCTCATTATTACGTTGGCGTTGTGTCTGAGTATTCTGTGCATGGCGCTGGATAATACGATCATTGCGACGGCGATCCCGAAGATTACGACGGAGTTCCCGGGGAGCATACAGGTAAGATAAAAGTATCCATAACTATACGGGGGTAAAAGGTTTAAGTGTTTATAGGATGTGGGATGGTTTGGGAGTGCGTACCTCTTGACGGCGTGTGCGTTTCAGCTGTTCTTTGGGAAGTTGTATACCTTTTTCAGTGTGAAATGGGTAAGCACTCTTCCTTGGATGGGGCCTGGCTGTCTTTGGTCTAATCTTGTTTAGGTATATCTAGCAGCTCTAAGTCTGTTTGAGGTCGGCTCAGTAGTGTGCGGCGCAGCGCCGAATGCGAATGCGCTGATCGTCGGGCGTGCCGTGGCAGGTCTGGGTGCAGCTGGTGTGTTCTCGGGAGCTATGCTGATCATTGCGCTGTCTGTCCCGCTGGCGAAGAGGCCGATCTACAGTGGACTGATTGGTGGTATGTACGGTATTGCGTCGGTGGCTGGACCGTTGCTTGGGGGTGTATTCACCGACAGGGCCACGTGGAGATGGGTATGTGAATGCTGAGCTGTGGGTGCTTCGAGACATTGCTAACACCTTCTCACAGTGCTTCTACATAAATTTGCCCCTTGGTGCCATCACCATCGCATTCATCCTCTTCTTCTTCCACAGCCCAAAGCGCGGCCAAGACGTCTCACACCTCACCTGGAAAGACAAGCTCGCACTCATGGACATTGAAGGCACAGCCATCTTCGTCCCCGCCATCGTCTGCGTTCTCCTGGCTCTGCAGTGGGGAGGAAGCAAGTACCCTTGGCACGACGCCAAGATCATCGGTCTTTTCGTCGCTTTCGGCGTCCTCATCTCTATGTTCATCGCTCTCCAAGTCTACAAAGGCGACAAAGCGACCGTCCCCATGCGGATCATCAGCCAGAGGAGTATTGGCGCTTGTGCCTTCTACATTGCATGCCTCGGAGGGTCTTTCTTCGCCATCATTTATTACATTCCCATCGTACGTCATCCCTTGCTTTTCCCACATCATGTCATAACATACTAACATTTGCCCTCCAACAGTGGTTCCAAGCCGTCCAAGGCACCTCCGCAACCGAATCCGGCATTCGCAACCTCCCCCTCGTCCTCTCCGTAACCGTCTTCTCCATCATCTCCGGCGGCTCCACCTCCGCCATCGGCTACTACACCCCCTGGATTATCCTCGCGTCCGTCTTGATGTCCATCGGCGCAGGCCTCATCTCCACTTTTGGCGTGCACACATCCACGGGCGCTTGGATCGGCTTCCAGATCATCTACGGCGCTGGTGTAGGGTGCGGTATTCAGAGCCCATTGATGGCGGTTCAGACGGTCCTAGACAAGAAAGATATCGCGACGGGGTATGCTACCATCTCCTCCTATATTCCTGGACAATGCTAACTCGTTTCCTGCAGCACAGCGATTGTTATCTTTATGCAGACGTTTGGTGGTGCACTCTGCATAGCAATAGCACAGAACGTGTTCATCAACAAGATCTTCGCCAACATGGCGGTACAAGCGCCCGATTTCTCCGCAGCGATTGTGTCGGTGACGGGAGCGACGGATCTGAGGAAGATTGTGCCGGCGGAATACCTCACAGGGGTCATTCAGGCATACAGTGATAGTCTGGATCAGTGCTTCTATGTGGCGGTGGCGTTGGCCGCGTTGAGTTTCTTTGGGGCGGTGTTTGTCGAGTGGAGGAGTGTCAAGGGGATTAAGTTGGAGATGGGTGGTGCGTAGATGGGCAATTGGGTATGAGGCGTTGGTGTTGGGGTACTTGAGGAAACGTGGTGGTGGTGGTGGCCGGGGGAACTTGGAACTTGGGATGGACAATTGTGACGGTCTTGGCAATGATGGCTGACGAGCTTAACGATATTGCATTGGTATGGTATTGGAATTGAAATTAGGGGAGTCGAATGGACGCGCTGGAAGACATCGGATGGCGTGGAGGTATTTTGATAGGATTGGAGACTATAGGAGACTATAGATAGCCCCTTCACGCAGCTCAGAAGAATTACACTCGGATCAAAACCCATTGTCGGCTGCTTGGTAGTTCTAGTATCAGATCCTGTGTTTCATGCAAGTTCATAGGTTCGTAGCTTCGTGGTCTCCATAACACTATATAGCAAGACCGTGCCACATTAGCCTCAGCTTCCGAATTATCATGCGTATCAGCCCGTCATTGTCTCTGCCCTTTCCCAGCAAGACACCACAGCCCCATCTGCTCACATAGCATGGTCGTGACTCCCACACACCCCGCAGATCACCACAATCACGATCTCCTCCCACTATATCCCCCTCCATTAGTAAGGCGTCCCAGCCTCATATACCGCGCCCGGACATCCCGCCGCTGGCTCAGCAAGTCCAACCTCCACCCCCTGCAACCTCCACAAATGCTCCCTCACCTCCTCAATCTCCAACGTCACATTCGCCGGATTCGCCGGGTCGCCGTAGTGCATCGTATACCCATCCGTATGATTGACATAAATCCCGCAGCCATCCGGCACGCCGACATCGTGCATGAACAGACTCCAGTACATATCTCCCGTAATCGTGCCGGTGGTGTATTCGGCCTCGATCGCGCCCAGGAAATCCGTCAACCCGTCCCCAGCGGGCGACGTCCAGTCGTATTCGCCCGCAATGTACACTCGATCCGTCGTCTTGACTGCCGCGATACCTTCGCGCAGCCTGGTGACGTTGCGCGGGTAGAAGTGGTCGCTGAAGATGTCGATGATGGGCAGGTCGAAGTGCGTAGCGTTGACTCCATACGTCCCGTCCAGGATGAGCTTATCCCCCGCCCCTGGCAGGCTCTTCACAAAACTCGCAATCTCCTGCGTCCAAGCATTCGGGACGTCTTCGTCGCCGAAGATGGGGCCGGAGAGCTCGTTGCCAGTTTCGACGATGGCGACGGTAGGGTCCTCGGCGTAGGTGAGCCCTGTGTATGCGTTTTTGTGCGTTAGGAGGTAGGAGATGTAGTTCTTGAAAGCGGCGACGATGGTTTGGTTGGTGTAGAATTGCTGGACGCGCGGATCGATGTTGCTGTAGCCTTTACTGGTGTCGAGGTCGAGGCCGAACCAGCGGAGGAAGACGAATTTACCACTGGTGAGAAGGAGTTAATGTTACATTCTTGCCTCGACATTTCGAAGGATTACAAGGTATACCTACCCGTGGTAATAGTCGTAGTTCTGTCAATCTGATCAGCACGTCTGTTACGACAAACTTTCACAAAGTCTCCATTCTCACATCGATCAGCGGCATTTGGATGCGCAGGCCATGCTGGCGGGCTTGGTAGATGGCCCAGTCAATGGTGTCGAAGGCTTGCGGGTTTCTCGTCGTAATTGTTGGCCAGAGAGAAAGAGGATTGCCGACGGAGACGCCGAGGGTTTGGGAGCGGATCAGGGAGCCGCCTTGGATGCGGACGGTGTTCATGATTTCGGTTGTGCGGCCTTGGGTTGGGTACGAGGCGTTGTAGGGAGCGTAAAAGGGTTGGCCGGCAGGTGTGATGACATTTTCGTCCTGGCGGTGGTCAGCAAGGCTTTCGTGATGTGCTACTCGAGGATCTTTACCAATCCAAGCCAGTAGACGTTTGCACCAGCACCGGCCCATTTCTTGCCTGCAAGCTGAAGCTCACCGCCGTCACGAGTGATGGGAAGGCTTCTCAAGTATTCATCGCTTGGACCTTGAGGTGGACCATGAGGAGGGCCGTGGCTTCCATGACCACTAGATGGCCATCCATTCCATTGAGGTACAGGGTTTGCAGAGGTCACAAGCACGAGAGCACTTGCAAGGAGCATAGTCGTGTACATGGTTATGATCTTTCGGTTTGTGAACAATTGTGAGAAGTGGTATTGGCTCAGTCTTTATATAGGCTGCTGCGGAGCAATAGAGCACAGACAGATGGTGCATGATCAGGATCAGGGCTATCCCATGTTGACCCCGCTATGCGCCTCTTGCACTAGGAAAGGCTTGCAGCAGGAAAAGGAGCATGCTAGGGTGAGGGGTACATTAGTGATGGAGGCGTCGGGCCATCTCACTCGGCGTCTCCTTTGACTTGCTCATACTACAGCGCGATGTCACGGAGGCAAGCATCCCATGAGGAACGGATGTCTTGAATGTGTTGCACAAAGTGCGGACCAAGTCAGTCCGACCTGAATGAGGTCGAGTAAGACTGGCAGTACAAAGAACATCACGTGACATCCCAAGAGTCGCTGAAACACTTCGAAAAGTGATGGACTAGGTGCCACGAAGCGCTTCGATGGACCAAGCAGAACTGCCGACTCCTGCCATTAGAGATCTGCTCGTTGAGCTCAAGGTGGGAAAGAGGCGAATCCGAAGCCTCTTGAAATTGATCGAATCATTCGAGGACGATTGCGGACAGTCCTCTACAATTGGAACTGTCACCGATAGCCACGCATTGATCTTCGATGGACTCTCTAAGGATGTCAAGTTGACGATAGCTGCACTGGAGAAGATAGCAGCCAAAGTCCGTGCTAGTCAAAAGATATCATTAGATCCGCCACTACAGGAGAAATCGGAAGTGCCGAAGTGGCCACTGGGCCTTTCCGAGTATCGCCGGTATTCTCGACAACTTGTTATGCCAGAAGTCGGCATTGCTGGTCAAGTGCGCCTCAAGAAATCGTCAGCACTCATCATCGGTGCTGGAGGTCTTGGCTGCCCAGCTGCAGCATACTTGGCTAGCTCTGGTGTGGGCACCATTGGTGTGGTCGATGGTGATGTCGTTGAGGAGAGTAACCTCCATCGTCAGATAATGCACGATACTACCAAAGTAGGTGTGTTGAAAGTGGACAGCGTGATAGAAGCAATGAGAAAGTAAGTAAGGGCGAATGTCGACAACACTATACAGACTAACGAAGTCAACAGGATCAATCCTATTTCCGACTACATTGCACACCGAGCACATCTTAGTCCAGAAACAGCCATTGACATTCTAAGCGCGTACGATGTGATTCTTGACTGTACTGACAATCCAGCTACTCGCTATCTCGTTTCAGATGCATGTGTTCTACTCGGCAAACCTCTCGTTTCAGCAAGCGCGCTTCGAACAGATGGCCAGCTTTCTGTGCTCAACTACCCTCCTGCCCCTGCTGGTCAAATGATTACTGTCACTAAACCTGCTAGTGATGGTGTGTTGAGTAGCAAGGCAGAAGTCCCAGCTGGTGGTCCTTGCTATCGATGCATATGGCCAATACCTCCGCCGCCATCAGCCGTGCAGACTTGTGGTGAAGGCGGCATACTGGGACCGGTGGTGGGTACCATGGGAGTCTTGCAGGCGCTCGAAACAACCAAGATTCTGTCCTCACCACAACCAGTAGTACCTCATCCTTCACAGATGCTGCTGTTCAGCTCATACCCCTCATTGAGCTTCCGCAGTGTGCGATTAAGACCAAGAAAAGCTAATTGTGCGACGTGCTCCGCTTCAGCCACGATCACGAAAGAATCACTGACAAGTGGATCTCTGGATTATGTTGCTTTTTGCGGTGGACTTGCAGGTGAAGTAGAAGTGCTGCCAAGTGCGCAACGACTTCTGCCCAAAGACTTCTTGCAGGCTCATGAGAACAACGGCAGCCTCGAAGTCACTTCTATAGATCATGATAGTGGTGAAAGAAGGACAACAGCCTCTAAAACAAACCCGACCCTATCATTGATTGTTGACATTCGGGAGAAGCCTCTGTATGATATCTTTCACATACGTGATAGTATTAATATACCATACTCTCAACTGAGCAACATCCGCGACAAGACTGAGCTGCCTGAATGTTTGCTATCTAACCAAAACGAAAATCCTGAACAAAAGACCCTTCTCATTTGCGCTCGTGGCAATGACTCTCAATATGGCGCGCTCAAGCTGCGAGCATTGCTCGAAGACTGCGGCCCTGATCATGCACAAGGCACAATAAGGTCAAACATCACCGATGTCGCTGGTGGTTGGGCAGCACTGAGGAAAGAGCTCGGTGTAGCGAAGACAGACTGGCCCGATATCTGAGGTGCGTATAATCTCCACGAATCGAGGGCGGCACACTGATGAAGTCGAAGAGTCAGCGTGACCTATCTGTCGCAATGCCTGGTCAACCCGATCTCAGCCAGCCCAGAACCGCCCTCTAACACTCTGCGTAATCACTTCGAAACTCAATCTAGCCATTGAACTTCGGTCGTAGGATTACACGATTTGAAATTCACTTCAGCTTCAGCCTGCATTGAGCCAGATGTGATATTCATTCAGACACGAACTCATTCCGAATCCATTCACTTTCTGGCTTTCACTTCGAATCTTTGTTGGAAATCATACAGAGATCCGATGATGTTGGCTCTATATACGAAGCACCATCTTCCACCAACGACCAACAGTTTCCCACATACCTTCTGCTACATTCTGCAACGCGAAAACAAGATAATATCTGCTTAAGGATTGAGCCAGCTAAAGTACATGCACGTCTAGCGCTGAGAGCACGTCTTGACTCTCTGTGATCTGGTACGTCGCTATCTTTGTGGTGCACACGACTCTCGAGAACGCTAAATTGGCGATTGTAGCCACACTGTAACAAGCAGATTACAAGACCAGTTGTGTCGCAACATTCGTGACAGGCGCCAGTAGATCTAACCCTGCCTTAGATTGCACCTTCATCGACAAACATCATAACCAGCAGAACCAGTCCAACGTCATGGCGAGCGAACGACTACCAGTGCCAGCGAGAATTTCTGAGCTCGAAGTTGCGAACATCTCAGACTACTCCGCTTCATCATCAGTAGCCCCAGCACTGCCTGACATGAACTCTAGGCACAGTGTCTTCGCTACGACGAATGGCAACAGTTCCGGTCACAATGACTACGATGACACTGGAGATGATCACAGCACTAGCGGCTCCAGCAATGATGATCATGGGCAGTCACCATCGGCCCCAGGTCCCGATGCAGTACCACCTTTCTCTGTCCGAGGCCTGCAGGTCTGGGTTGAAGGTGATGGGAAGAGGCTGCCGGAGCATGACTATGACGAGGAAGACCAGAACGAGGCCAGAGAATGTCACAGAGTCTCAAAATACGTTGAGTGCAGGCCCAACACAGTAGCTGTCATCAAGTACAGGATCGAACGGAGGACTTTCGAAAATTGGATCACTACTGGCGGCATGGCTTTGATGTCTGAGTTTGAGCTGGACGATGATTGGCAAGATGTTCACATCGACAATTTCAGATACATGCCAAGATCCGAGGACTTCGAGGATGAGTTCGAAGGGCGTTCACTGGGCAGAGCCGAGGACGGTTCCAGAAAGGCAGGACGGAGAAAGCCAATTTGTGAGCCAATGATCTTCGCGCCGGTTTTGCTTTGTAAGTCTCCAAAGAGAATTGTATAGGCCCTTGACTAATCACGACCAGGCGATGATGACGAGAAGACAAAGAAGGCATTCTTGAAGAGTAAGGGAACCTTCAAGATAACCTTCTGGCGCGTCACTAGCCAGAAACGCTCGGACAAGTTTCGAGCAGCACGCCACGGCACTGACGGTGGTCCGACAGCAGTCTCCGAGAAATCCATCAAAGGCAAGGCTATCAACATTCATGTCCAGTAAGTGATCTGACCCAAATCTCGCAACCATGCTAACTTACATCAGACTTGGCAAAGCACCAGATGTCGCTAGAAACAGACCACCACGACCCGAGGTCACGCTCGATCGGGGGGATAGCGAAGAAACACCTCTGATCACGTTTGTGTTTCACTATCGCGAGAAAGGTAAGTGACTGGATAACGAATACACCAGCTGCGCTTTGGACGACTGACTGTCTCATAGAAGCTCTCAAGCAACTACACGTTATTCCGAGAACACCAGAGCCTAGTCCTGAACGTTCGATTTCGCCAATGCTTACATTGGAGGTGAGCAAACGAAATGCTTCGTGACACACTGCTACCAGGACCTGACTCGTTTTAGGTCACCAAGCGCGAGCCCAGCTGGAGTGGGGATGACACAGAAGATGACGAAGAACACAATTCCAATCCGAACACGGACGACACGGACGACACGGACGACACGGACGACGAAGAACCTGAGTTTCTGGCAGAGCGCGACTTACATGGCCCAATCATGACGGACCTCACAAATGAAGATGATGAATCCAGCGTGCACGAAGATGCGCTGGAAGCTGCTGTGGCGGCTTCGACAGCGCCTCTCGCAGGTATGATCATACTTTGAATGACAGGATCTAGGCTGTAATATGCCATTGCTGACAACAACACCCAGATATCATGCACGAAAAGCCTGAAAAAGAAGACGATCTTAGGTTCGTCAACAAGCGTCGAGCTCGTGATGATCTGACTGGGGGTGGGCACAAACGCAGGAGAGTCCTTGTTTGATGAGTCGTCATCGAAGACGTCGTCTTGGTTTCAGTGCATAACGGAGGTCACGAAGTAAGTGATAGCAGAGGAAGAGGGGTCCATCATGGGCGTGCGTAATCGATGATTTCAGATTGTGATACATTGGAAGATCGACAGGGATGATCCGGAACTGGACGAACTTGAAACATGGCGGCAGAACTCGGGAAGACTCGAGCGATGGATGATATAGGGCAAGAACAGGATAGACAATCGTGTCAAAGGACGCGCGCGAGCACTTTGTCGTATCACTACCTTATAGTCTTGCAATGCACACGTCGAGGACATGGACATGCTCACTCACTCTCGGAAAGTTTCTCCGCGTGGTGAGAGTCGTGTCCGTCCTCCGTCCTCCGTCGTGCAGATCCAGCCTCATGACACGTGCGAATGAGCTGGGGGATTCTGGAGAAGCAACAAGGTCGAGATAAGAAGTCCGACGTGGACGTGGATGTAAGCTCGTGGAGACTACAAGATGAAGAAGAAGCTTCTCTTCAATCTATTGAGAGCTTCTTTGCTTCACATAACAAGTGCGGCAAGCAAGCTCGAGTTGTAACTTGTCGGAGGAGTCCAAGTACAGACCGACTTATCCTTGCTTTTAGTCCGCTGAAAGCAAGAAGCCAAAACTGCAGATCAACAAAAGCCGACCCAAACCCAATCCAACCCAACACGCTGCCAACTTCTTCAAACACATTTACCAACCACTGCAGTCGCTGCCACGCCATTACTAACATTGTAGCTTCTTCTCATTCTTACGACACGGCGATACGACATACTCGAGCAACACATACATATACACATTCACTTCCAACATGTCTTCAGTATCGGACGCAACATCCAGCTCGCCGCCTCCATTGAGCAGATGTTCCTCCTCCAAATCCTCCTCCTTCCGCTCAATGCCGAGTCAAGAGGACATGAACGACATCCTAAACTTCGAGGACATCTCCCTCTCCGACCAAGTCTCCTCCTATCCCAGCAAGCCCCGTCCAGCTCTTCGATCCGCACAAACCACAACCGGCGTCCCTCGACGAAGCACTTCATCCACAAATCTAGCAGGACACAGCCGCGGCCTCCGCATCACAGCTAGCCACAATGCCGCACGCTCCCGAAACAGCTGGCAGCCCGATCCTGCCTCAAGTCCTGTACTCGCATACTCTGGTCGACGAACACCTTCCCCCTCGAAAAGCCCAACCATGCCCAACTCCCCGCGCTCGCCTCAATCCACAGCTTCCACACCGCGCCTCGGGCACGAAACCAGCCCCATCTTCCCTTCCACCCGCCCACAGTCCTGGCAGCAGCAAAAGCCCCAACAGAAGCGTCGAAAGAGCGCCAAGGAAATAGAGCAAGACTTCCACGACTCGGACGACGACCTCCCCGAAGACAGCTTCCTCTTCAACATCCCCATGACGCCGCGGCCCTTTCACGAACGCGCTCCATCGACCCCTCTGCCCCGCCATCCCAGCAGTCATAGGTTGAGCCGCACAGCGAGCTGGCAAGTCGCGCTTGCAGATCTCAGCCCCGACGCCCGAAAACTTACCGTCGCGCTCGAGGCACACTCGGACACGTTGCTCTCGCCCGTCACGCCCACATCCACTGCGGGCGACGACGCCTCCTCCACACACTCGACGCCGCGGTCAGCAAGCCGGCCGAGTCTAGCAGCGAGGAGTAAAACCGTGGCGGTGCTGCCGCCGGTACGAAAGGGAAACCCGCTCGTGGATCCGCTGCCGTGCAGTAAGGAGAAAGAGGCGCATTTGAGCCGGACGAGGCCGAGTTGGCTGCCGCCAAAGTGCCAGAAGGAGGAGAGGAGGCATCTGAAGGAGTATCAGAAGATGATGGGGAAGATTGCCGCGTTGGGGTGAGAGGAGGAGAGTGAGGGAGGGAGCGAAGCAGAGAGGGGAGACTGTATATGGGATTGGCCTGGCTGCTAATTTGATAGGTCGCTGCTGCAGGGGCCGTGGGTTGAGACGGGATGCATATCCGTGATGGGTATATTATGGGTTGGACACATTGCACAGGCATTGCAGGCAGTACAGGCAGTACACATTCGGGAGAACACTTCTTTTCTCCCTTTTCTTCCTTCTACCATATACATCTTTTCGTATCTAGCTCCGCACTTTGCGCTTTGTATCATCAGCTCACCACACACTTACGGTTACGAACTTTTTCACTTATAGCCCTGAACAAATGCAAAGCACATTTTACAATAAACAAGCTCTGCGTTCTTGCAATCTACAGCACGGATGCCATTCGCAACCCGAATTGCACTCCCTAAACAAATAGCAAAGTCAACTAAAAGTCAGACATGTTCCAAGCTGTTCTGTTCCGTTTTGTTCTGTTCCGTCACCTCGAATCAACCTCGCCGATGTCACCAAGTCTGCAGAACGGCAGCGGGAGAACAGAACAGCTATGATCAGGGACTCAGGAGTAGGCCACGGACGACATTACGAACAAACACTGTTCTGCTCAACTCAAATCATATGTCTCTGATTCAATGCTCTCCTCTCCCTTCAGCATGCAATGTATATATGTATTCTCATCCCTAGACTCATCTCGAGACAGTATTGTTACAGTGAATTCCAGGACCCTGCGTCCACATATGCTTAAATGCTTAGTTCTCAGCCTCTCTCAAAGAAAGCTCGCTTGCCTCTTCCCTGCCCTGCATAGCCTGGCCACCCGGATAACTCGTCGCCTCGCCTTCCTGCTTGCATTCTTGGCTCCTGGAAGGGATCTAGCTCTTCCGGATGCCGTTCTCGGAGTCGGACATTGTCCGTTGCCAGTTTGCGCCGCCTTTGAGGGGCTGGGAGGGGTGGGCGTTAGTACAGGCAGGCGCATGCGACGTGGAATGACATAAAGCGGGAGCGGGAGGTTGGGAGGAGAATATGTGGGAGAGGAAAAGAGGAGGGAGGAGAGAAGAGGAAGGGACTTACTTCGGGCCATTGGCCTTGGTACTTTTCTTTGTGCTCGGCCGACTCGGGTCCAGCTATGATGAGGAGAGGATGCGTTAGCTTGCGTACTTTTAGATTCGAAGGTATTGGCTGAGGTATTGATGGCGCGCCGCTGGGGATGCGTGGGAATGCGTTGCTGGTCGCGCCGTGCCAACTGTGTGTCATCCTTTGGGTATTTCGGTGTGTGCAAATTGCCTCTTCCGGATCTTGCAGCAGGTCTTTTCATTGAAGGTGCTGCACTCGGGCTCTCCGTCCCTTGATCCGCTCGCTTCTTTCCCTTTCGGCCTCCAGCATCCAGCCTGCGCCGTCTCATCCCTACCGTATCCACTCCTCCCCCTCGACCCTCAACCCTCACCTCCTCTTCCCTTTCCCCTCTCCCCTCTCCCCGTCCCCATCCCGCTCATCACACTCAACTCACAAAGGAAACAAAAACAAACTCACCATTTCCCCCATGTCTCCCCTGCCCATCATCCTGGTTTCCCATCGGACTCGCCTGCGCCGGCGTGCTGCTATGTCCGCCTCCAGCAGCCGCATGTCTGTTCTCAATGTTCTTGATGCCGGGGGTCTTGAAGTCGTCGCGGCCGTAGACGAGCAAGCCGATGCCGGCTGCGATTCCGCCGGCCATGAGGAGGACGGGGCGGGATGCTGACATTGTGGTTGTTGCTGTGGTGGGAGGTGGTAAAGTTCGGCGTGGACGGGTTGTGGAGGTTGGGGTGGAAGTATTGGGAGGTTGAGTGGTAGATGTTGTGCGGATGGAGTGTGGTTGATGTGTTAGCGGTGTGAGAAGGTCGCCGTGTTGGAAGTGAAGTGCGGTGTGGTGGTGTAGCTAAACGTAAGGTTTGATACAAAAAGTCCCGTGATGCTCGTAACAATGACGTCTACCATTGGATTAGGCTGGAGAACGAAGGCGCGGATCAGCTCGGTTGTGATTCCGAATCTGGTGAATACCCCTGTGGCATGTGGGCATGTTCTCTAGCTTCATGAAAGCCAGGGTCGTGAATGTGAAGCAGATGAGGAGGTTCATTCCTTCCGGCGTCTGTGTAGGAGAGTGTCGTCTATCTGCTAGTCATCAAGCTGTGGTCCAAATCTGTACTTTCATCGAACACATCACCTCGAGCAAGTCATCATCCCTATATAAAATTGCATCACCAGCTTGCTCCTCTTGGGCACTTTGGTCTTTTTGGACTACACTATCAATGCTCACGACACCAGACCACGCTTCTATAGTATCCCTTCGTCATTCTCTATCTCCTCCTCCTCTCACTCCTCCTCAGCCTCCATCGCATTTCCTCCATTTCCCGCTCCCGTAACTTCCATTGTAGCATCGTCCATCTCTTCCACTACTTCTCCTTCCTTGCTCTCGGTTCCCGTTTCCACCCTCACCCCCCCCAATAACTTGGTCCACCTCCATCTCCTCCACCCTCGTCCTCTTACCCGTCAAAGGATCCCACACCCACCCATTCTTCAGCCATTTCCATCTCAGATACGCCCTCAACTCCTTGTCCAATGGCACGACGCGCATCCACTCGGGCTCGAATTGCGAGCGTGTTTCTCCTACAGCCATCAGCTCTCGGTGTTCTCTCGGCGATGCATGCCCAGTACGTGTTTCTTCATCTTGTGCATCTAAGTCCAGATCTGAATTTACATCATGTCCTCTCGCATCTCTTTGGTTTGACTTGTGATGGCATGATGCACTGTGAACCATCGCCGACGCTTCAGCGTCCTCGCCATCCCAAGCAGTTGCCACGCCCCGCAACACGTCCCGGCAGAAGATACGCCAGCTGTCGATTGCATATGCTCCTACGCCGGGGAGGTGAGCGATTTCCCAGGCGCCCGAGGAATGTCTTTTGGATGATGCACTGAGCTTTGCGTTGGGTTTGGGCTCTCTGGCTCTTTTGCAGGGTTCTGCCTGTGACGGGGTCATAGACTCAGGCATGAATGAGGGACTGAGAGTCGAAATGTTTGTAAGGTTCGAACGTATGGGTACATCGCTGGAGTCTGAGCTGTTGGACGTGGTCTCGTCGTAGTCTTCAAGGTCAATCACGTTTCCAATCTTTGAAACGTGAGCGCTTGAATCTCGATTGGGTGGGCCGTGATGTGCCATATCTGAAGTAGCCGCTTCTTCGACGATTGCATCGTGACCGAGCACGTCCGTTACGACAGCATCCTCAACGTTAGGCTCCTCTTCAGTGTCCATATCATCCTCATCCCCAATCACTTCCTCCCTTCCAATTCCCTTTCCCGCTCCCTTCCGCGGGTAATTCAGCGTTCTATATCTCCTTCCTTTGCAGGGCTCCTGCGCCACCCACATCCTCGCCATTGCCACCATCGTCTTGGCCCGGTTGTTCTGCAATCCCAGATGGCGTATCAGCGGGACAACATCCTCGACGCTCGCAACAGCCATCGTTTCAGGCGTCGGGTAACGAGCTATCAAGTCATGGACAATAGGTATGGCGACTGATCCGCGTGTTTTGTTGAGGAGGGAGACGGCGAGAAGGAGGTGAAAGGGTGTGTGTGCCAAGGTTTCTTGGATAAGGCCAAAGGTTGAAGAGGAGAGTGATGGGAAGGGGAGACAAGATGTGCCGGCTGGAACCCGAGGGAACGACGCCGATTTCGAGGTTGTAGGCAAGAAGTAAGGTGACTTGGTAGGTGAGAGCTTATGACGAGGCGTGCTGGCCTTAGAGGGCGCGAAGTAGGGCGATTTGCTGGGTGAGGTTATCTTTCGTGTCGTTCGGCGCGGGATCGGATGGACATCAGTGCAGGGGTCATCCGGTGGTACGAGGTCGATAGATGATGGTGATGGTGCAAGCTGTGGCGCAGACGTGTCTGACGCGATCCCGGCTGGTGATGGCGGTGGCGAAGAGATTGTGTTGACTACAGAGCTCCCTGCAATAGCGACATGGGTTTCTTTTGCATCTTCTTGACTATTATCAGTAGATGCTCTTTCCTGAGTTGTCTCAGTGGTCTCCTTTGTGCTATCGATGCTGATTTCCATCGTACCAGGTTGTAAGTGCGGTATTACTGCTTGGTGTCCAATATAGTCAAGCTCAAGGGGTGGAGCTGTGTTCAATCCTACTGGGTTCAGCTTGCTTCTCAAATAGGGTTTCCGCATTGGCATTCACACTTTCCGCTGCATCAAGCTCCTCTGGGGTTTCCTCGACGCGAGCTTCCCCGTTGACCTTCTGCTTCTTCTGACTTGCTCGTGACTTCTTCCTGTTCATTCGTTTTCTCTTTGACGCTGTGAAACTCTGCTGATCGACGGCTGGTCCAGTCTCAACCGCATCATCTGCCTGTTTCTCATTTGCGCCCTCTGCGCCCTCATTCAAGTCCGTCACTTCAGCCTCGACCGCATCGTCGAGCTCCTCCTTTTGATTGCCCTCTGCGCTCTCGCTAGACTCCGCCACTCCAGCCTCGACCGCATGGTATACGTGTTTCTCCTGCTCGCTCTCTACGCCTTTGTCAATATTCCCCACGTCTTTCTTCGCTGGCGTCTGTTGTGCAGCCTCCCTCTTCCTCTTCCGTCTTGCCTTCGTCCCTTCCCAGCTATCCTGCTGCTGCTCCGGCTGCTCCGGCTTCTCCGGCTCCTGCCTGACCAGCTTTTGCGCGTTCTTGCTCTTCCTTCTTGCCCTCTTCTGCTCCTTCTTCCGCCTCCTGCTCTTCTCTTTCTGCCTCGCTTTCGCCAACAGCCCTGCGACCACCAACTTCGGCAACCCCAGCACAGCCTGTGCCCACAGGCTTTCACAAACACCAGATGGATTGAACAGCTTGCCTATCGTTTTGACATCCTGTTCAACCACCCAGTAATCTCCGTCCTCATCTGCAGCACCATCACTATTCGCCACATTGGTCGACTCGTCCCATTGAACAACAATCGGCGCACTCGCTTGGACATTTAGAAAATCATGAATGGAGAAGACCTCGTCCAGTGGCAGCAGTGGCAGGCTGAGCAAAAGCTCGTCCTCGGTAGTGCCAAATGAGGTGTCCTCAAGAGAGTGATAGGCGAATGCTGTATCTCTGAGGTATGGCGAGGTGGTATAGAAGTCGAGGATCTGGCGGGTAGAAGGATTGGCTAAGTACTTCTGGGCCTCTTGGGTTGTTTGTGGCAAAGATGTGACAGGATTCGGTGTGGTGGTAGTTGTGGTCTGGCTGGTCAGCGTAGACATGGCTGCTGATGCTTGTTTGGCTTGGGCTTTGATGGAAGGTCACAGCAGGGTCATAGGCAGATGATCAGGCAGCTATATGCTCTTTCTATGCAAGTTCACAAGTCATCACAGTTCATTGGCATGGTTGGAGAGGTAAGGCAAAGCAAATTGGAGAGCTTAAAAGTATGATTGCTAATCATATTGTTTGTCAGAAACGAGTGCCGCGAGTCATGCGCTACATGAACTGGAGTCAAGAGCGACGACCGTAACCATCGCCAGCATATAAATGTGATTGTCTGATTGAACAGACAGACTCTGCTCTCTCAGAATTCTGTCTTGGTTTCGCTGCGCTAATGCTGATGCATGCTGCTACTATGATATGGCTGTAAATAATCCCGAAACTGGTCGCACAAAGCACCAGGACGTAGAGGACGAGCAGGAAGTACATAAGGACACGCGAATCCCGCGGACCTTGCACGCATGAGCCGTGTGCTTCGAAAGGCTCGACGAGACAGGCATCAAGGCCAACAAGGTGCCAGATGTGCTGCATTACGGGGTATCTACGACTGTGAAAGACCCCACGCCTATAAACTCCCACAGCTCCATGATAAACCAGTACTAAGCCAGTTTATATCTCGATCCTTGATCCATGCGTCACAGACTCGTAAGATATAGCCATTTGCAGCATTCCTCGCTCGCGCCGTAAGCATATAGTTCGCCGATTCCTGACTCTCCCACTTCTCTTGGTCACATCTCTCTCCATCCGTTCCGCCCCAGCTGAGTCAACTCACCCTCCAAAAACCAGTTCAAGCCTCCAAACTCACAGACTTCCCGCTCTCCGCGTCGCCTTGGCAGCTAGCTTTGCCTCCATGTCCGATACGGTGCCGTACAGCGCGTCAATGTAAGTCTCGCTTAGCACGACGCGGAAGTCGTCGCCGCGAAGTATGTTGGCGAGGACGGCTTTGCACCATGCGAGCCGGAGAGAGGCAGATGTGCTTGTGCTCGTGGAAAGGCTAGTGGTCAATGTGGAGGCGGGAGTAGATGCGGATGTGGGCGAGGTCGTGCTCGAGTTCAAGGGTCGAGTCGAGGGGGACGTGGTTAGGTCGACGATGCTGTTGTTCAGAGAATGCAAGCTATCGTGTCTACCGATAACTTCTGGCTGCTCCGCGGACTGTTTAGCGTAGTGATACATCGCGGCTCGTAATGGTAGCGTGGCTGGATAGTGGAACGTATCATTGGCTGTTGAGCCGCGCAAGTGATAAATATACTCCATACTGGCGCAAATGTTCTCGGCGGGCTGGTCAAGGTCTGCTGTAGTCATGGAAAGGGCCACGGCTGCGGACGTAGACTCCTGTACAGATGTCGGATGGGCTTGACCTTGGCGATGTGGGGATCGGATGTCCCTACGATAGAACTTTACTTGGGTGGCCAGCTTAAGGAGGATGGAGATGAGTCGCATTTCATAGAACCAGTAGATAGTCATTAGATCACCGAGACGCGCGTCGCGGAAGATGTAGCAGCGTGGGAAGACTGTGACGAGATGAGTACTGCCTTTCAAGAGCACCGTGGAGGAGGGCAGCGCCACTGTGAGTAAGTCCGGATAGGAGGCCTGAAGACTGCTCAGCCAATCTTGCAGAGTATATCTTAGTGCTAGGACGTCGTTCAGGAGGCAATCCATGTCAGCTGTGTGCTCATACTGCAGCATGACGCTATCTGTACGCTCCAGAAGCCCAGGCACTCGCTCAACCAAATGCCAAAGCTCGTCTTCGACATTCTTTGAGTAGATTTGATACGGAATAGTACGCCACTTATGATCGTCCAGGAAGAGCTTCTTCCTGTCAAACATGCTGATGAAGAGAATCTTTGGCTTCATGGCGCGTAAAATATGCAGACCTACTGACGTTTGGTACGCTGCTGGCCCAGCAAGCTGAAAGGTCAGCAGACAAGTCCGGTAGTGCGAGAGCCACTTTGGACTTTCATCTGCAGTACACTCTGCTTCTGAAGCGTGCCCATCGGCGATCGTTCGATATTGGACGGTGCTCTCCATGATCTCTACACCAGCCAGTGCAATCTCGACCGTGTTCATGAGCGGACCCTGTGGTGTCCCACCCCAGCCGCCTCTGTCCAGCCGTCGGCGTGACTGTTGCAGAATGTTCTGATACGCCATCCGCGACAGACAGATGAGTTGCTTGTCATTACGCCAACTGCCTAGGACGGCTGAGCCGGCTGCTAGGACTGCAATCTCGACAAGTCGATCTCCGCGGCTGAGCGAGATTGTGGCGCTCCAAGGCCAACCAGTCACGGTCTTCTCAAAGTCTTCTAGAACAGCGCGCAGTGATTGAAAGCTTATATCGATTGGGGCCTTTTTGCTGTGTGGTGTAATGTCTCTGGCTGGTGTCGACAGGTAGTGCACAAGGGCCTGTGTTGGCATATGATCCTCTATTGCACCTGCCGTCTCCGTCGCCAGAACACTTGCTGATGTGTTGTTAAGCCTTTGAAGCTTTCCTCCCACATTGTGTGTCATTGTTGTGGCAGAGACTGAAGGCACGAGCTCGACAAGCTCCGCCTTCGCTCGGCGGCCACGATGGGCTCTGACATGTCGTCTGCAAAGTAGTCAGTGCAGAGTCTAGGTGAGCTTGTGGATCGGATGACACTACCTGTTCTGCTCGCGCCGTGCAAAGAGCCTCTCCTCCTCATTCTGGTACTTCACCGGTCTGCCCATGATCCTTTGCTAGAGAATTCTTACTTCCTTCGCCACTCTGGCACCTCTTCGAGATTATCATACAGTTCGCGAAGATGGGGAAAGCAGAGTCTCAGGTTGAACATGCTGGCGGAGGATCTGTGAGGTAGAGCCTTGTGATCACTTTCAGCCAATCGGGCCCTCCCACCTTTGGGGCCAAAAGACAATCCCGAGCGTCGTGTACCGCATCTTGAGCAAGCATCCCCACGTCATGGCGACATGGCACAATCTTATAATCTGAATGCAGTGGTTGAGTGGACTGTTTGTGTGAAATATGGAGCTCGTCACAAAGGACATGAGTTGGTGTGTGCTAGTCTTGGGCTCTGCTACTCTGGTCATGCACAATGGATTTGCATCACGCTGGGAGGAGGAAGACATACGCTTATTGTACTGTAAACACATACGTGATAGGGACTGAAGACAATGCTGAGCCATTGAAACTGTACAATTGTAGGAAAGCGCAAACTATGCTGAAATGACAGACCCATGACCGCTTCTTGCTATGCCACACTACTTCTTCATTGCATATACATCACCATCCTTTCATTCATAACACCGTGCCTGACTTGATGCTCGATAGCGACGACATCTTGAGCCATTCAATTAGAGCGATCCTCCCAGAAAAGCAAAACTTTTGACCGGTCTGACCGGGAGACCATAACCTGACCAAAGGAAACGAGCAAAGGAGACGTCTGGGACCTGTTCGCTATTCATCATCCACTAGCCAAAGCATGCATCTTTGCTAGCAAGTCATATATGTCCATGAGATCCCTTTATTCTGATTCTCATCTCATCACATTCCCAGCAGGGCTTTGGCACCAGGCTCAGAGCAGATGTAGATGCACTCGTGGTTGTCAGTGAAACCATTGAAGCGTGTGGCAGAACACTTCGTGTAGGCTCCCATGTCGCTGAAGTACAGCCAGTCGCTAGGCTCAATGACGTGCTTGAAGAAGGTCGACGTGGAGATGCAGTCGATGCCATCACAAGTAGGGCCCCAGATGCTGTACTCGATGAGATCCCTTTGTGCAGGTTCACCGACCTGGGCAGCAGGGAAGTACTCATCACCACACTTCAAGACATGTGGAATAGGGTGCTGATGATCAAACATGATGCTTGAGAAATTGCCGTACACACCATCGTTGAGGTACAGCATGTAGCTGTTGATCACAAGAGGGTTCGAATCGTCAACAGTACGCCGTGCAATGACATTGCAGGCAATTGTGAATGCTGAAGCCACATAGAAGCGACCAGGTTCGCCAATGATGCGAACATGAGGTGGGAATTGAGCATCGAGTGCGCTCGAGAGAGCAGCAGCCATGGCTTCGAATGACTCCCCAACGAAACCACCGCCAACATCAAGTGTCTTCATGTCAAAGCCGAGAGTGGTGGCTTGGTCGAAGACGAAGCGAGCATCAGTGACTGCTTGGACGAATGCAAGCGGATCAGAAGCGCCAGAACCAACGTGAAAGGCAACACCAGTGACGTTGAGTCCGAGCTCCTTTGCCAATGTGAGCAAACCATGCGTTGAGTCCAGAGAAGCACCAAACTTGAGAGACAGGCGGCACAGACTAGCTGAGTCGTCTGTATGTATGCGAAGGAAAAGTTCAGCATTGGGTGCAAATTGCTTGATCTTGTAAAGCTCGTCAGAGTTGTCGAAGGTCATCTGCTTGACGTTTTGCTGAGCTGCGTAGCGAATGTACGATTTGGTCTTGCATGGTTGAGCGTAAATGATGCGAGATGGGTCGATGCCAGTCTTGAGAGCTAGCTCAATCTCAGCTTTGGAGGCACAGTCAAAACCAGTACCGAGAGCTGCAAGTAGACGAAGGACTTGAGGGTCTGGGTTGCATTTGACAGCTTGAAGAAAATTGCGTTAGCTATTGTTCATCAGCTGAATGGAAAAAAGCTCACCATAGTGAGGCTTGACTCTAGGCAAATTCATCTTCCACCTCAAATGCTGACGGTAAACATCACCAAGATCAGCGACGAAGAAAGTGTCTTCTTCGCCAGGCTCGCATATGTCTTGATCAATGGTCTTGATACGCTGCTTGAGAGCTTGAGAGATCAGCTGCTTGCTCAGAGCATGACCATTGGATGGATAGTGTGTGGGTGAGCCATTTGCTGGGTGAAGCTTGGTGCTGGAAGCATCAAAGGAATAATCCTCGAGAATGTTGACTGCAGAAGGTGCCATTGCTTGTTGTTCTTGTGTTGAAGATTATTGATATGTGTGTGCTGAGGTTGCTGGAGATAAAGAGCTTTTGTGAGAACCAGTAGTTGGTAATATACAAGTGAGAGTTTTTATGTTGCAGCTGGATGAGGTATTAAGGTGGTTTGAACGGCGCGTAGCCAATGACAATTTGGAGTGAAGTCCTCACTTGCTCTCCCGCTAAAGGGAGAGAAGCAGAGAGAGTCTTATGCGGCAGCTGATAGTCAGGTGAGGCAGGGGTCTTCTGATTCAGGTCCAATTCCTTCTGGAGCTCGAGTATCGAGTCCGTGGTGCCGGGTCTGGCTAGTGAAAGTAAAACTTGCTTATGGCGGCGGGATGTTGTTTGAAATGTCCTGGTATGGTCGTGCCAACACAATTTGAGCGTCCTTGTCGGTAATCTGAGAAGCCGTGGCGAGTACTGCGAGGTCTTCTAAAGCCTCGCGAAAAGGTGAGGTAAATTAGGGATTTGCTGAGCCAATTCTGCTGTAGCTGAAATTTGGTAAGTTTGTGTGTGCGAATGATCCTTTGATCCAAGTGAGAGTATGATATTGGCCGAGTGATCTGTAGGGGTTCGTCGTACCTTCTAGGTCAACAGAGGGTAGTTGTGATATAGCGCCTTCGTGTTTCACTGATGTCGCACTTGATTTTTTACATTGCAGAACAGTCACATGCTCGTTTTCGAGATCCTCGTCATTGGCCTGATCGGCCGTTAGTGCCAATAATAGTCCCAACTCGCGACGTGCGCCGTCCCTTTTATGCACGAGTGGAGCATAAGGCGTGCTGCACGAACAACCAATCCTTCATTTTGGTCTGATCATTTGTTTCAGCCTGACGTGGAGCGGACGCCTGCATAAGTTGAAACATATCTATGATTACAGGAACAACTATCATTCTCGACTACAACATCGATACTTGTAACATTACGAGTACACCTTCTGCTTGTTATTCGTCAACTCTGATCATCTCAGCCATGGCACTGCTGCTCCTTCTTCATCTCTGCGCCGCCCGCTCATTTTGTGATCTTGCAGATGAGGTCGGAACCGTCAATCGAGTCACCCTCCTTGACAGACAAGCTCGCAACCTTTCCACTGAACGGTGCTGAGATGACCATTTCCTGTTGCGCAGGTTAGCATGTTATTTGGCAATAAGTGTCTCGAATCACTCACCATCTTCATTGCTGACAACACGGCAAGTGGATCGCCCTTGTTGACCTGCTGACCATCCTTGATACGTAGCTCGACGACAACACCACTCATTGGGGCACCACATTGCGAGTTGTCACCCGGGTCAACCTTTGGCCTCGTCTTCGTCTCTGTAGATGCCTTGGAATCCGTGACGGCAATGGTTCGTCCTTCACCGTTCATCTCGTAGAAGACTTCCCTCTGTCCAGTCTGCGTGCTGAGAGGTCCAATGGCCAAGAGCTTCAGAATGAGGACCTGACCCTTCTGGAGTTCGACCTGGAACTCGTCCCCAACTTGTGGTGTGCCGAGGAAGTACTTGGTAGGTAGCACACTGAGATCACCGTATGTTTGTGTGAACTTCTTGTAATCGTCAAAGACCTTGGGGTACATGGCGTAGCTGGCAAGGTCGGTCTCGCTGATCTTGCCATACTTGGCCTCGAGGTCCTTGCGAGCCTTGGCGAAGTCGAAGGGCTCCATGTAGAGACCAGGGCGCTTGTCCATCTTGCGACGGTCACGGAGGGCATCAGAGCGGAGAGGCTCAGGGAAGCCACCGTAAGGCTGACCCATTAGACCTTCGAAAAATTCGAGCACGGAACCGGGGAAGTCAAGCTCTTTAGCCTTCTCCTGGACGCCCTTGAAGTCGAGCTTGTTCTGTACCATGAACTGTGCAAGGTCACCGACGACCTTGGATGTTGGAGTGACCTTGACAATGTCACCGAGCAAGTCGTTGGCCTGCTCGTAAGCCTTCTTTGTTTGAGCCCACTGAGTGCCAAGACCCAGCTGGGAGGCTTGAAAGATGAGATTCGTGAGCTGTCCTCCTGGTATCTCATGTTGATACACGTCGGCAATGAAGTTAGCATCCACAGTTAGAGGACGAAGAAGAGCGACTTACCACTATCAGGGCCAGTAAGACCAGCCTCGAACGGAGAGTAGATGAGACGCGTTTGTGCCCAGTATGAGTCAATGGCGCGGATTTGCTCAGCGTCGAGACCTGTGTCGATATCGCTTCCCTCGAGTGAGGCGAGTATGGCACCAACGCTAGGTTGCGAGGTCATACCAGACATGCTGTCAGTGGCAGCATCAACCGCATCAGCACCAGCCTGGGCACATGCGATCATGGAAGCAACACCAGTTCCAGCAGAGTCGTGGGTGTGCACGCTGTGTGAAGTGTTAGCGATGTCTTCAAAAGACGGGATTTAATTGCACGAACTGTATAGGGATGTTCGGATATTTCTTGCGAAGTGATCCTACAAGCAGCGCAGCAGCCTTGGGCTTAAGAACACCAGCCACTGCGTGATTGTCAGCATGAGCCTAGATGGTGTGATCGTTAATGGATGACTGACTGTCTTTCAGGCCTATGATATGACAGCCCATGCCAACGATCTTGTCGGCAAGGTCAAGATAGTACTGCAGGTTGTACTTCTTACTTGGGTTCAACACTATTGAGAAATGTCAGCATGTGCAACGCCTGCGAGGAGCGCAAATGGTCAATAAAGCATGAGGACGGCATAACTTACTGTCTCCACTATAGCATAGTGTTCCTTCAGCGACACCTCCAGCCTTTAGAACGGCCTTGATACCAACTTCTAGTTGCTCAGGGTCGTTGAGCGCATCGAAGACACGGAAGATATCCATGCCGTTCTTCACTGCCTGCTCACAGAAGTGATAGATAGCATTGTCAGGTAGAGAACTGTAAGCCACACCATTGGCACCACGCAACAGCATCTGGAATGGAATGTTTGGCACCAATTCCCTCATCTTCCTGAGTCTGTCCCATGGGTCTTCGTACAAGAAACGCATGGCGACGTCGAAGGTTGCGCCACCCCAGCACTCCAAGGCCCAAGCATTGCTGTAAGCGTAGCTGGTTTCTTTGGCAATGTTGAGGAAGTCAACGGTCCTGACTCTCGTCGCGAGGAGAGATTGATGTGCATCCCGCCATGTGGTGTCCATGATCAAGGTGCCCTTATTTTCACGAAGAGCCTTGGCGAAGCCCTCTGGACCTCTCTCCAGGAGAACCTTTCGCCAGCCCTTCTCACAAGGCTTTGAGGTGTCGATCGCTTTGTGGTGCGCGTCGTAAAGTGTTGGCATGATAACGTCGCCCTTGAACTTTGGCTCGCCAATCTGACCAACAACCATGCTGCCATTGACACAGAGTTCTCCGAGATAGGTGAGGAGCTTCTGTGCACGGTTTTGACTGCTGAGAAGGTTGAAGAGCTCGGGAGTGTCGTCGATGAAAGTGGTCCAGCACTTGCTATCAATAAATGTGGGGTGAGAGAGAAGTGAGAGTAAGAAGGGAATGTTAGTCTTGACACCACGAATGCGGAACTCGACCAATGCACGAAGCATCTTTCTTCGTACGATCTCGTAGGTCGGTCCACGACAGGTGCATTTTACCTAAACCTAGGTTAGTCGAAGAAAAGCTCAAAGATGAGATATTACGCACCAGCATGCTATCATAGAATGGAGTGATGATTGCGCCAGCAAATCCGTTGCCGCCGTCAAGTCTTAGAAGAGGTCAGTGTCAGTCCCATCATGTTCAGCTATGATCTGACGTACCTAACTCCTTGGCCACCAGCAGATCTGTAGACCTCAATCTTTCCAGTGTCGGGCTGGAAGCCTTGCGAAGGGTCTTCTGTCGTGATTCTGCATTGGAACGCAAAGCCGCGGATAGAGATGCGGTCTTGTGTCAAGCCCAGCTGCTCGAGAGAGGCACCTGCTGCAATCTGGATCTGTGCTGCAACGATATCGATGCCAGTGATCTCCTCGGTGATAGTATGTTCAACCTGGATTCTGGGGTTGATCTCGATGAAGTAGTGGCGGTTCTGCTGGTCAACCAGGAATTCAGCTGTACCGGCGTTGCAGTAATTCGCACTCTTAGCAAGCCTCACGGCGTCGCCCAAGATAGCGTCGCGAGTCTCGCGCGGCAGATCCTTTGCAGGTGCAAGCTCGACAACCTTCTGGTGACGTCTCTGAACACTGCAATCACGCTCGTACAGATGCACGACGTTACCGTGGCTGTCACCGAGAAGCTGCACCTCAATATGCTTAGGCTTGTCCAAGAAACGCTCGACGAAGACTGTTCCATTGCCGAAAGCGTTCAGAGCTTCTGATGCAGCACGGGTGAATGCATCCTTGAGGTCCTCTTGCTTTCGCACGACTCTCATACCACGACCTCCACCACCAAAAGCAGCCTTGATGATGATCGGGAATCCGTACTCGTCAGTAAATTTCTTGACGTCTTCGAACTTTTCAACTGCACCCTCGGTACCCGGGACGGTTGGCACATTGGCTTTGGCAGCAAGCTCACGTGCTGAGACTTTGTCACCTAGAGCGTCGATGGTCTCTGCGCTGGGACCGACCCAGGTGAGACCGGCTGCTCTGACCTTTCTGGCGAACTCTGCGTTCTCGGACAGGAAGCCATAACCTGGGTGAATCAAATCGACTAATGGGGATGATTAGAGATGTGTCACAATGAGTGTGGTGGAAGACCAAATCTATCTCAATCTCCTTTCGTCTAGTCTTCGAAAGCTCGAACGGAATGGCAAAGTCACGAAAAGAACGTACCTCCATGAGCAACCGCGATCTTGATGATCTCGTCCTGAGCCAGGTAAGCCTCGACAGGCCTGTACTGTCCACGTTTGCCAATGACATAAGCCTCATCCGCCTTCTGCCTGTGCATACTGAGACGGTCCTCATGACTGTAGATGGCCACAGTGTGCAATGACAACTCGTGAGCAGTACGGAAGATTCTGATAGGAATCTCACCACGATTGGCGACGAGGATTTTCTTCATCGACATAATCGACGTGTTCGCCCGCAGGCGGTTGTGCACATCAGAATCATATTGTGCCATGATGGTGGTGACGTTTGAAGAGCTCGAGTATCACTGCTGCAAAGTGAGGGGGACTGTCCTTGCTAGCTATAAGGTATGTTTTGGGCCAAGATAAGCGACCTCGGACTTTACGTAACTTTTCTTCTCCACTTCCAATGGGCATATCTCAGATAGAACTACCCCTCAAACTAAAATAATAACTCGTCACTGCGATGCAACAGATACACTGATAGAGTTACAGTGGCTGTCTATTGCGTCTACGGCGTTAGGTGTTCGTTACGTCCATGAGTCTTGCTATCTGCATTGCATCGTGCGTATGAACATATCACATAACACATCACTACATCGAAGTCTCGGCGCTTTTTTTCTGCCTTGTTGTCCTCCGCATTGATCGAATCAATCGTGCCTTGCTGGCTTCTCCTTCTCTTTTCTATCATACCTCGCCAGTGAGAATGATGGCAACCCTCGACTACGGGGCTGTTCTTCACCTACGAGTTGACGGCATTTTGGATCTTCTCAGCGATGTTGGTTGCAACGCCCGCGGTCCGGTTTGCCGCAATATCAATCTTGCTAGCTGCAAGACTGCCCTGAAGACCGAATTGGCTGGGTACGCCCTCGACTCTGTGGAGAGAGTTGATGTTCTTGACGAGCGAGATCTGGTAGCAAGTTGCGCTACCTTGGCGGGAGATGATGGTGCTGTAAGCAAGGAAGAACTCCCAGATGCGGAACCAGCGCTTGCCGTACTTGGCCACAACTTTGTCCTTATTCGCCATCCAGTTGCGGTACCAGTGCCAGATGGTGGCCGAGTAGTGTACACCTGTTGCGTTGATTAGATATGTGACGAGCCAAGAAGAGACGATCATTCACTGACCAATGGTATCAACAGCTCTGACCTCGAAGCCTGCACCCTCAAGCTTGTCCACGAACCAGCCGAGAGGTGTAGAGGCATCAGCACCTGGGAAAATGTACTTGTTCATGAATAGACCCCAGATCAGATCCTCGTACTGCCAGCTCTTACGTAGTCCAGCAATCTGGAGGAAGAAAACACCATCATCGTCAAGCATATCGTGAACTTGCTTGAGGAAAGTACCGAAATGCCTCACGCCAACGTGCTCGGCCATCTCCAAACAGGTGATTTTGTTGTAGCCCCCAGATGGTACAGGAATGTCGCGGTAGTCCATGCATAAGATGTTGCTCTGCTGATCAGTGATGCCATCGCGGCGCAGACCACTGTTACCCCATGCAGTTTGATTACGACCAAGAGTGACACCAGTAGCGTATGCGCCATAGTTGCGGCTGGCATAGCGAGCGAGTGTGCCCCAACCACATCCGATATCGAGCATGCGCTCGCCGCGTTTGAGGCCAATCTTCTCACACACAATGGCTAGCTTGTTGTCCTGCATTTGTTCAAGAGACTCTTCCTTGTTGATATCGGAGATGACGCCAGATGTGTAAATCATGCGCGGACCCAAGAACCAGCCGTAGAAGTCATCGCCTCGATCATAGTGGTCGCGCACTTGCTCTTCGTCTATGGGACAGAGCTATCAGTATAAGTTCTATTGGCGCGAGCAAGTCACGTCTTACCTTGCGAGCGAGTGTGCATAATGACCTCTGGGATCATGCCAGTCAGAAAGAACCAGTACAAGCTGATTGTGAACCTGAAGCTTGCCCAGTCGTGCCTGTATTCCATAACCTCAAGCATGTCTCCATTGACGTCGACTTCGCCATTGAAGTACATCTCGTGGAAAGTCTCCATGGGGATCTTGCCACGACCGCGATACTTTACTTTGTCGGCGTCCTTGTGGAAGGTCAAATAATGCTCGACTGGAAGACCAGGGTATTTGGCCTTTTCATTCTTGCGAGGCGAAAAGGTTGAAGCAAATGTCCAGTATGCAGCAAGAATAGGTATAGAAGTGAAGATGGCGAAGAAGATTCCGAGATAGAGACCACCGCCAACCTTCCAGGAGAAGTACAGCGGGACTAGAGCGAGACCAGAGAAGAGAAGAATGTTGGAGAAGCTGTCGTTGCCAGCCGCATCCGCCGGAAGAGGAGCATTCTTGATTGCTGGGTACTATATCAAGCGTTAAAAATCTAGGTAACAAAGTGTACTCTTCTTCGATGCCTACAGATGTTGTCCTGACACCACAGTCTTGTGCTGGTTTTGTTTGAGGTGCGCGGGGAGTCTCAACAAAGTCAAAGGTCTCCTCCGAGATGTCTTTGTTACTGATGGCCGACATCCTTGGTGCTATCGATACACAAGTCGGGAATTGGAGGTCGACTGCTGTTTGTGGTGTATCGAAAATAAAAGCCAATGAACTACCCCTGAGACGCGCAAGCCCGAGTCATGTCCCCAGTGTCTGCATTGCGGGTCCCTTATCGTCTCAAGCTTCATGACACGGTACGAGCGTGTGACGACAAGCTTGCTTTCTCACAATTTCTTACATTAATGCTAAGCGAGCCTGCCCAGCTGACTCTGAGAAGGGAACCGACAAAGTGATACTGACTATCTGTCCACTCGAATAAGTAAATACGTATCTACCATAGCGAGGGCTGCGAGGCTGACAACACCACGGTTGACAGACAACAACCACAGCGAGCAGGGTTTCGTTGCGTGGATGTAACTATCTCTCGGGACCGCGAAGACGCTGATATCATGATAACCTGACCACTAGTCTACCAGGCTCTTCACCCTCATTCTCGGCAAGGTTGGTGAGGGATAGTGAGACCATCTTAGGCTCCCTGTAATTCGCATCCAGTACCTCATGTGTTACATGTCGCGTATAGCTTCGCACGAGACGAGACCGGGGACGAGGCGAGGAGACGGGACCTACAGGACCTGAGTGTTTTGCGCTGGCATGAGCCTCAAAAGCACGTTGGGAATCGTCATAGGATGCCTTATCAGGCATGTCCAGCCAGACCCAGGGAGACCTCAGGGTCCAAAGGTGGGGAATCGCTGCTGTACGCTCCACCTCCAGTAGACAGATGATAAGGTACATGCGGCAAGGTAAGGTGATGGCAGATAACAGGGCATGGAGGACAAGCTGGGGATTCGCTGGCGTCACGGCAGCGAATCGCCAAACCCAATGGCGACTCTGCCACCTCACTTCTCGCGTGACACCTTCTTGACCTCGTTCAGTTCCTCATAACTGATGAGTTCCGCTTTCTCTTATCTCTGAACGGAGCCCTGTCCTTCTGGGTTCTTTGTGACACACAACGCTACGTACCACAGAGCTATGCCTCGTCCTAAAAAGGATACTGCTGGCGAGGTGAAAAAGAGGTCGCGCAATGGCTGCTGGTGAGTTCTCAGACTTCTTGTTCCTCATTTCTCATTCCTATCATCACGACTCGGGGTCCTTTCACTCCATCATCTCTCGCAAAGGTACTCAAGCTAACAAGTTTCAGGAATTGCAAAGGCAAGAAAGTAAAGTGTGACGAGCTCAAGCCTGGCTGTGGCAATTGCGAGCGTGCCAACGAGCGCTGCGACTACAGTATCCGTCTGAATTGGGATGGCCGTCAAAAGCGAAAGTCAGATATTACCTCGACATTGTCACCTGTGGAGAGCCAAGCCATGGATGGTGTCACCGAAGTTGTCACTGTTGATAGTGGCCACAAAGCTCCTCAACACTCTCAACATGTCCAGCACCCTCAACTGCCAGCAAGCTTCACCACACCTCAGCTTGCTCCGCCTCTAGGCTATGGTTTCGGACCGATTAGGCCGGAGGTACGACATCCATCTCCCTTGAGGTCGGCTTCCGTCACGAGTGAAAGCTCTGTGCATCTCTCCAGCAATGACGCACAAAGTCCAGTGAACAGCCACATCTATTCTCCAGGGCCTGGTTGGAACAGGATACCCGCCACATACCAAGCAGATACTCGCCTACGTATGCATCAAGTGCAATTGGCAGACAGTGGTCTAAGGCCTCCAGATCATGCAAGAAGTCGGAGAACTTCTGACATGGACTTGCCGACACCATCGTCACAATCTCACGATCCTTCATCTCGCCACGAACATTCACTAGCATTGCCACCAATCAGAACCATCACGTCGTCTCTGAATCCTCGTATCCCAACCTTCGCGCATCCGCCACTTCAGGTTCGACCTCCAGCACATCCGCTTGACGTGAAACGGCATCCATATACGTCAACACATCAGAACAGATCCTCGGTCCCGCCTAATCATAGCTTACCTACACCGAGTCCATCTCCGACTGATTACATCATCTATGGCATTGATCGTGGTCATATAGATCTCGACATTCCCGACAATGACGACGCCGCAGCCATCCGTCATGAAGAACCCGAACAAGGTACTTCACCGCCAGTACCTCGAGATGAACGTTGCCAGCGTAGAGGAAGTGCAAAGTGCGGCTTTGGCTTCGGCCTCCCGCAGTTTACTGCAGAGCCATACTATCAAGAAGATGTTATTGTCAGAATCCCTTGGGCATGGAGCTCCGTTCTGCATCCCAAGCTATTGAAGAACCCAATGAACTTACTCTATTTCCATTTCTTCATCAACTACACCGCTCGCGTCCTGGTCCCTCACGATTGCCCAGAGAATCTATTCCAGATAGTCCTGCCGCGTATGGCTCTCGCTAACGACGATCTCCTCAATCTCATGCTTGCATATTCGGCGTACCATAGAGCTCGCGTACTTGGACAAGTTGTTCCTCAGGCTCGCATCGACGAATACACGAATGGAATTTTCCTGAACCTGTGGAATCAGATCCAAGAACAAAAGCCGATTACGGATGCTCATCTTGCTACTGCCATCATGCTTGCCTCACTCCAGATCATCTCCCCGGAATCATTTGGAGCGACAGTATCATGGCAAAGTCATCTGGCCGCTGCGAAGCAGATGATCCTAAAGAGAGGTGGCTGGCGCACAATGCAGAAAGAGGACAAGGTTTCCTACTTCTTGCGGATCTGGCTACTGTACTTGGATGTTGTTGGTCGACTAAGCGGTGCTCGCCACGAGCGCATTCTGACATATGATGACTTGCCAATACTCAGTGAGGAAACGACGTTAGAGACGGACATTGATTGTATGACGGGGTTCACCACCGAGTGCTTGATGATTCTGGCCAAAGTGGGCGACCTGTGTTCGAGGTGTGACAAGGAGCGCATCCGTGCCGGCACCATCCTTACCACATGGCGGCCCACTGCAGCGGTTGTTGCCGCGGCGAAAGACCTCAGCTCACATCTACAGGCGAAGAGGACTATACGCTTCCGGTGTTGCATCTACCATGTCGGGACCAGTCCACACGTATCTGCACAGGAAGCGATTGAGTTGACTGCTATCAATGATGCCTTTCACTGGGCAGGACTGATCCATCTGTATAGTCGCGCACTCGGGAAGCATAGTGACGAAGGAGAAATCCAGCTTGCAGTGAGGGAGATAGTGACTACGATGGGCAAGATAGGCGTCAACACTGCAGCCGAAAACGGCTTTATTTTCCCTCTGTTCACAGCGGGCTGTCATACCAAGGAGAAGGTCGTCCAGGACAAGATCCTTGCGCGGCTCATGCGGATCGAGCTGAAGGGTCTGTCGCAAGTCAATAACATCCGGCAACGCTTGGAGCATGTCTGGAGAACGGGAGCGGCCTGGGAGACGTTGCTCAATGGCGACTTCTGCGGATGAGTCGGATTTGCAGGTGGAGTTTAACGCTCGGAGTATGTCAAAGGGATCGTAGTAGTGGCAAGGGAGACATTGGGAGACATTTCTCAATGTTGACTCCTGCGGATGAGTCGGTGTCGCTGGCGCTGATCAACAATGACTATACTGGATATGAGGACGGCATATGCAGGACGATATTACGAGGCTATGGATGGGATGGGACAAGAGATGGCCTGTTGCTTGCAGGGTACAATCTGCTAGTATGTGCTGATGTACAGGAGTTCGTGGGCGTCCTTCATTCCAAGTAGAGGTATCATGATAGCAGGAGTTGGCCGACATATCTCAAGTTAAAATAGGTGTAGTCGCAAGTGATCGATCATCGTGAGAATCCCATCAGGAATTTTCCAAAATACCATATCTCGAGGCATCGAAATTATGTATTTATGCGGCGCTTATCGATGTTTCGCACCTCAAGTGGATATTATTAGCGTAGTGTGCATGCACGGCCCTTGATTGTCCCGAGCCCAAGGGTGTCGTCACCTATGTAGCATCCTGTACGGTCATAGTAGTGGGGTGAAAAGTGAATTATGTCTTCCAAGTATGGTCCCCCGAGCTCTTCATCGCGCACATCTAAACCTGCTTTAAGAATTGAGGTCTAAGCCATGCTGAACAGCAAGTTGGACTCTGAGTAACTATACTGAATGTAGTATAGTGGGTGCGGCCCACGGTTCAGAAGGCCTGAAAAAAAATAACGTGGGAACGTGGCTGTGACAAACATGTGCTACAGGGCGATGGTGATCAACGCTTGGCGTGGCATGCCCGCTCACGTAGCTTGTCGTCAACTCGAACCAGGCAGGCCGGTAAGCAACCTGGAAGAGTATCTGGGTCATGGTAGCTGGCTTCAGGTCTTGTAGATATCAGTCATTTTCTAGCTTCTCCAAGACATTACTGTACCACATGACGATCTCACCTTGAGCGTACTTTCTTTCCGACAGGCTACAACTTAAACAGCAGGAGCTGGGGAGCATAACTATTTGCCCTCTCACAAGAAACATCACCAACAACAGCACTGTCCAGTGATAGTGATACACCAGCTATCAGTACTCAACGCTTCCTCCACACCCCGCCGTCCGGATCATCCGCCCTCACTTTCATTTTATCGATTCGATACCTTAAACAGCCCCGGACCTGGATCCTTACATCATTCTGTTCCACTAACATTCAGTAACCTTTTTCAAGACCTCACATATAGGTCAGCACTTTGCACGCAGAAACCTCCGGACCTATACATCTTGCTCCTCGTCAGACCTTGAACGCGTCAACTTATCGACCACTTCTGAAATATCCAGCTCACACACATTTCGTCCTTCAGCTTCTCTTAAGACACTAGGATCAACTTTTCTAAGAACATTGTTGCCTCAGATACGATCTAGTGCACTCACTCATACACTTCATCATGACGACCTTCATTTGCTCCTTGTAGGTCATCGACTGCAGCAGAGATCAGCTGGCCTAGCTAACATCCTTCGGCAGGTTCCTCCCATACACGGTCGACTTCGATGCATCCAGCACACCTACCACTGCCGGTCACTCGCGCAGTCCCGAAGAAACACCAATCCTGGGTCGTCAAGCCCGAGGCAGCACAGTCATTCCTCAGCAGGCACTGAGTCTCCTTGCTGCAAACACGCCACCAGGAACACCTAGTCATAGAGGCGCTAGGGACCCATTTGCAATCGCTTTCGCTCCCAAATTACCGGAAACTGTTACCTCTCCAAGAGCCTCGCGTCCTCCTAACCCAAGAACACTTACACTCGCAAGGACAGAAGCCAACTCACCGGAATGGGGCAGAAGCCGAGCACTCAACCAGCCCAAAGCGAAACTTGAGGATGTACCACCTTCGACTATCTTACAATACGCACGTGCACACGATACAACTGAAGTGAAAGCTCTCAAGCAATTGAAGAAACTCGAGCTGCCTCGACATCGGTCCAAGAGTCGAGGTCGCTACGATCGAACCAGCTGGCGTGTACAACCTGCGGTCCAAGGCAATGGCGCTCTTACGAATGCTATCAAGGCTGCGTCAGACAATGGGAATCTCGAGCATGTTTCCTGGGTCGGCACAGTCGGCTTCCCGACTGATCAGATGGGAGAGGATCGCAGACGTGAGATCGATGACAAGCTGGACAACGAGTACGATGCATTGCCAGTGTGGACGAAGGACGGTGACTTCGATGGTCACTATACCCACTACTGCCATACCATTCTCTGGCCAATCTTCCACTATCAAGTGCCCGACCATCCCAAGAGCAAGGCGTTCGAGGATCATTCTTGGAAGTACTACGTCAAGGTCAATGAAGCATTTGCGGAAAGGATCCTTAAAAGCTACAAGAATGGCGACACAATTTGGATTCACGACTATCACTTGTTGCTTGTGCCTGAACTGATCCGCAGGAAGCTCCCAGAAGCCCGCATCGGCTTTTTCCTTCATACCGCCTTTCCGTCCTCTGAGGTGTTCCGCTGTCTTGCGACTCGAACGCAACTCCTCAACGGTATGCTTGGGGCGAACCTCATCGTCTTCCAGACACCTGAGTATTCTCATCACTTTCTGACAACGTGTGGTCGCTTGCTTGTGGTCGAGGCCACAGAGGATGGTGTGCAGCTGGAGGATCACTTCGTCAACGTCACCAGTGTACCAATGGGTATCGTGCCGGATCAGCTACAAGCTGCGAGGCAGGACAGTGAAGTCAAGCAATGGATCCAAGCCTTGTCCGAGAAGTACAAAGACAAGAGAGTGATAGTGTCACGCGACAAGATCGACCACATCAGAGGAGTTCGGCAGAAGTTCTTGGCATTCGAGCTCTTCCTGCAAGATAATCCCGATATGGTGGAGGATGTCGTTCTCATCCAGGTTGCCACTTCTTCAGAGACTGACAAGGTCGTTGACAATGCTATAATGGAAGTCCAAATGCGTATCGATGCGCAGTTTTCATCTTTATCTCATCAACCTCTGGTGTTCTTCAAGCAGGATATTCCTCATTCGCAATTCCTGGCACTGCTAAGTTTCGCCGACATATGCATGCTTACCCCCCTCAGGGACGGCATGAACTTGACAGGACATGAGTTCATTGCCTGTCAAGATGGCAGAGGAACAGCAGGTACCCCAGCAAGCGAAAAGATGCATGGGCCATTGATCTTGAGCGAGTTCACAGGCAGTGCCGCTGTGATTGACGGTGCTGTCAAAGTCAACCCCTGGGACTACCGTCAATGTTCAAAGGCGATCAAGCGATCTCTTGAGATGAGCGACGCACGAAGAGATAAGCGCTATGAGCTTGCTATCAACTCAATCAGAGAGCACACCGGGGAGAAGTGGGTCGAGCAGCTCCGCTTACATCTTGATGCAGCGGTCAAGGAACACCACAGTCGCGGTGTGATCAATGTGCCAAGATTATCCACGAATGCATTGGTGCAGCAGTACAAAGAGTCCGAGAACAGGCTATTCATCCTGGACTACGAAGGCACTATGGCTGCACGGGACCCATCTGATCACGGCATACTTCTTAACCCGCAGCGTGCCATCGAAGTTATGATCAACCTCATGGCTGCATCCGAGCGAAACATCGTGTACATCAACTCGGGTCATACCGCGAGAGAGCTGGAGCAGATTTTTGCACAGGTGCCTGGTATTGGTCTGATAGCTGAGAACGGTGCCTCGGTCCGACCCTTCACAACAGAATACTCGACTATGAGGTGGCGCGATCTGGCAAGTCACAAGGACTGTGAAAGCTGGAAGCCTGGTGTCAGGAACATTCTCAAGTACTACCACGAACGTCTTGAAGACTCGTGGATCGAAGAACGTCATTTCGGAATGATCTTCCACTACGACCGTGCGATCGAGACTGACATTGGCTATGAGGGTGCGACTCGCCAAGCAGGTGAATGTGCCACACAAATTAACGACAGCTGTCGATCGTCGCACGTCCGTGCCGTTCCCATTGACAACATGGTCGTGATCGAGTTGATGGATCACAACAAGATGACTGCGGCAAGCTGGGTTTTAGAATACGAATCAAATCGGCTTGGAGGTGTACCAGAACTGCCAGACTTGGCAGATCGTCGTGAAAGCCTTACTGACAGTGCTATCGCCAGGAGCCCTCCGAACGAACATAGGTATGATGGTTCCCATGCGAAAAAGCCACTTCAGATTGATACCACATCTGGCGCGGATTCTATCACTGCACAGAGTGCTCGCTTGGAAAGTCCTCAATCAAATTACTTTCCCGAAGAGCCCGTCATATCGCCAAAAGTCACGGCTGAGCCCGATCCTCGCGCAATCATGCCTGACTTCATGATGGTTTGTGGGGATAGCAGAGACGATGAGCGTCTGTTCAGATGGGCGAATGAGAAGAGTGATGACAAGGTGGTCAAGAATGTTATCAGTCTTTACGTTGGCAGCAAGCCTACGACTGAGGCTACAACAACATTGACGCAAGGTGTTGCGGGTAAGTAGATCATTTTCATGCTTGAGACAATAATGCTAACATTATTTTTAGGAGTCCTGACTGCCTTACAAAGGCTTGCATCAATATAGTGCTTTTATAGTGCAAAGCTCGGACACTGGGGATGGAGTCGAATGGAGGATCTGAAAAAAACGTGCGGAGCTGGTCAGTGGTGTAGATGTGCAGACTCCACGTCGGTTGTATGAACCTAGCTATAACTTCCGTAACATCACCTGAAGTGTAATCTATGAAGTGTCGCTGTTGTCGCCATGTCTAGCTTGAAGCGGTAATCCGTGACCTCAGCCACAATATTTGGATTTTTCGGTTCGCCGGATCACAGCTCCGGCAAATCACCGTTCGGATGCTCGGATCACAGGGCATCCTTTGCAACCTGGAAACGATGACATTTCTGTTTTGAGTGAGAGTGGCGGGGAAAAAGATGTCATCTCTCTCGTTGGTCTTGGTTTTACTCATATTCTTGTCTTTGCTTCTGATCAATAGTTTACAACTTTCTGACTTCAGCACAATACCTCGACGGTCTTGTCTTTGGTAGTCAAGACTCGAGTGTGTTTAGACGACGACATCGCGTGACGATTCGATTTCACACTTTCGATCCAGTGGGTCCAATACTGTAGCACGATCTGCCTGGGCATCATCATACTCTTCGTCTGGTCGATCTCTTTGCTTTCTCGAACATATCATACGACATACGGCACTTGGACAGCATAGCACAGCCTTTAGCACTGCATCTTGCATCCCTTCATCTGTTCTCAAGGACTTAGCGACTCTCTAGGCAGCACCTCTGTGCTCGAATAGCCAACTCTAAACTCTGAATAAGAATCGAAAAGGATATAGCGAATAGACCATCGTCATGTTTCAGAAACTATACTGGCTGTTGCCGCTCATCTCGGCGCTGGTGTGGTGCGGTATGCTGTTGGGGCTGTTGTTGAACTGGGTATGTTGTTTTCCGTCATTTGCGATAAATTCGGGATGTACTCCAAGGAGCAAGAAGTGAAGCATTACTAGGCAGAGTGCAGGAGATTGTTGAGTTATTCAGCCCGGAGTATCGGAGCACCTTACAACGAGGCTGCAATGTTTGATTACTGCGGCTGAACATAGAGTGCTGACACGTACCATCTCAGGTCACGACTGGCGAACCAAGATACCCCTCAATGCTGAATAACCCTGGTCAAACAATCGCATACCTATCAGACACCGGCGCATACAAATACAAGCCTCTCTTCATCGCCGGGTCCGCTGTCACGGTCGTCCTCCTTGATCTTGCTATGATCGCTGAGCGCTGGCTTAGACATACGGGTGACTTGACGCCAAACACATCATGGTGGCAGAAGGCTTTCTCTATCCTCGCGATCATTGCTGCGATTGCAGGTGCTGCAGGATTGATTCTACTTTCGTGCTTCGATACTTACAGGCATCCCAAGTTGCACGACAAATTCCTTGTGTTGTTCATCGTTGGATATGTCATCTCTGCCATCTTCATGTGCGCAGAGTACCAGAGGCTTGGATCGAAGTACAAGCGTCACCCGATTTTGAAGGCTTCTTTCAGGACCAAGCTGGCTTTCATTATCATCGAGGTCGCGCTCGCTATCCGTACGTTTCACTTTATTATCATGCATGTCGCTAGAATCTCAGTGACTGACAAACCTCTAGCCTTCGGTATCTTCGACGAGAAGCAAATCCACGAGAACCAGGCCGCCATTCTCGAGTGGACAGTGGCGTTTATCTTCACAGGGTACATTCTTTCCTATGTCATGGATCTGCTGCCTGCAGTTCGCTCGCACCATCACAACAGCAAGGAGACTGTTGCGGAGATGGGAGGGTACGATGGACAGACCGGATACACTTTCATGGACGGTCCTCAACAGCCTGTTACACGTAACTTCTAGGGAAATGTATAATATGGGGCGGGAAAGACGATGTTGAAGGCGTTCAGCATCAAGGATGAGGCATACATTTCAACATTTCATTTCGTGAGATATTGGCATGGATTCGGGGCATCTTACAAGCGTGCATATGATACGGGAGCATACTCATACTAGAAACATAATAGATAATCTCATAGTAGAAGAAGAAGATCAGAGATGGAAAGCCTAAATCTTTCTCACATTTGCGCATTTGCATGATCGCGTTGCACCGTTTTGGGAAATTGAAGATCAACTTGGAAGCCCGCACATCTCATGCCGCATACTCAGAAATTTGATGACGGTCACGCTGCACAACACAAGCACACGAAATCATGCCAGCACCAAGTACGACGCTCCTGATCGAGGGCACATTCCGTGAATTAGTCGACGAGTTCGCCAACTACATCGACAACCTCAAGAAAAGCCAGAACACAAGTGAAGAGTCAGCCGCTTCACTTAAAGACGATGTACAGCCATTATTAGAAAAGTACGCGCAAACGGAAGAGGCGAATGAGGGGGAGAAGACTGAGGAGGCAAGGGAGGAAATGTTGAAGGCAATCGTTCAGCCGGCGAGCAGTGTCCTACATCTGGCGCCGGAGAGGGGTAGGTGTATTGTGATTCCTTTGTTTCAGCATGGCATTCCCACCAACAGGAGGACTGGCTAAGGAGACATACGAACGGAGAGAGGCTACAAAAGACTAACAGCCAGTCATAGAACTCGTCGCAGCATACAACCTCCTCATCCACCTAGTCCAGCCATCACCTTCTTCCTCAACCTACCTACAACCCATCTGCGCCGGCCTCACCCGCGACGCCTCAAATCCCACAAGAGCCGGTCTCGCCCTCACAGTGCTCAGCACAGTCTTCAACTCCCTCCAGCCCGACGATAGCGTCCGCTACCCCGTCTTCAACGCCATCCTCGACGTCGTCTCCAAATCAAGCAATTACGACAGCCTCCGCCCACAACTCAAGCACCTTGACAGCTGGCTAGCAGCATGGAACACACCGGCCACACAAGCGCGCAAGCTCTACCTTCGCGTCAGCAGCATCGCCAGTGAAGCCTCCGAAACTGAAGAATCCTACGAATACCTCATCCGCGCCCTGCGCACCATTCCCTCATCCGAGGCCTCCAACGACGAAGCCCGCACACTCTCCATCGATGCACTGAAAACCGCCCTCGTCAGTCCGACACACTTCGACTTTGAAGACCTGACCTCCCTCGACTCGGTGCAGGCGCTGCGGTCTGAAGACGCCAACGACGCCAGCACATTCTTCGAGCTTCTCGAAATCTTCACCAGCCAGCTCCTCGAAGATTACACCTCCTTCAAATCCGAGCACGCCGACTTCGTCTCCTCCCAATCCCTCGATGACGCCGCCCTCACTCGCAAAATGCGCCTTCTCACACTCGCTTCTATCGCCGCACAAACCGGCCAGACCCGCTCGCTCCCTTACTCTTCCATCACCAGCGCCCTGGACATTCCCGCCGAAGACGTCGAAATGTGGGTCATCGACGTGATCCGCGCCGGGCTCGTCGAGGGCAAGCTCAGTCAGTTGAACCAGACATTCCTTATTCATCGCAGCACGTACCGCGTGTTTGGGCAGAGTCAGTGGAGGGAGGTTGCGGGTAGGCTAGATATGTGGCGGACTAGCTTGGTGGGTGTGTTGAAGGTGATTCAGGCGGAGAAGGAGGGGATTATTGCGCAGAAGGAGAAGGAGTTGAGGGAGGTCGATTCGAGGGTTAACGGAGGAGGTGGAGGGTATAGGAGAGCGCCGCAAAGGGAGCCGATTGATGTCGGGATGGATTAGTGGGGTCGAGGGAAAAGGCCTGAGATGAGATTGAAAAGACATTTACTGCGCTAAGCAGACGTGGAGCAGCGGCATATGAAGGCATACCATCACACTGAAGTGGAATCATTGGCAGAGTCGTCGTGTCACCGATGATACAGGAGTCTACCATGAAAGGTTACGTCGGCGCGCCCCAAGCTACGTCGTTAAGCTCGCTGGTAATTTCATGCTAGTCGTCCCGGCTCAGCAGGAAGTCGAGCATAAAAGACAAAGTATATAAAGCCGTCAGTGGCTGCCCATATGGCTGCTTTGTCTCTGATGCCGTTGTAACATCTCCAGACCGTACTGCGACAGCACACGTTTCGTACATCCATGCCCCGTCTGTGTGCAATCGACCTCGTACAATCTTGGCCGAGCATGTTGCAGATAGTCGTGATCATGTCTGTCCTTCGCTGCTGCCCTTGCCATTTCGCCTCTTGGCTCCAGTTCCTTCCTGTCCGCACGCCATCTTGAAGTATGCCGTACATCCAATTGTCGCAGACGTGCTTGGCTTGCAGATTATCCTCCTCTTCATAAATTACTACCCCATCACGCCTCCGGCACGCGCGCCTCCCCAGGTCCTTCTCCTCCCGGGATCAGCTAGAGTAGATGATGTGTCAGCCAATCCATCCCCGGTGCACTCTCCTCCGTCCAGCAAGATATCCGAGGTATGAGAATCTGAGAGTACTTCCTTAACTTACCATACACACGTTATTCCCGTTCAGCAAGATCTTAGGTAGTTTGGTATGTGTGCCGCTGTAGTCGAATTCGGTGACGTCTTCGAGGACCATGTTGACGTAGTCGTCGAAACCGAGGAGGGTGCCGCTGAATTCTGAGATGTGGAGGGAAGAGGTTAGTTTGGTGTAGATGATGGTCATGGCGTAGGGATGACAGTGGAGGGAACAGAGGAGCGATGCGGAGAGAGAGTGTGTGATGGAGCAGGTTACCTTTGTCGCCTTTCATGATAACCCATATCCGTGATCCGACGCATTTGTCTATGAGCTCTGTTGATCGTTAGTGCTAATGCGTGGAGTGCAGGATGATAAGACGGTGACTGTACCTAGAGGAAGTAGCGTCGATGCCATGACGGCTGTGCGTGATGTGACAGTGTGCTACGATACAACTGATAAAGCACAGAACTCCTGTTGTTGTAAACTGGGGTGAGTTTCATGATGTTTCAGAAAGGTTCCAGAGCACGATTGACACATGCAGATGATCGGATCAACATACCTTACCACCTTACCTATAGTTCCACACAGCATCGACATCGACAACTAGAGTAATGCAATGTTATGCTAGTCGTACTGCGTGCACCTCTCGCGCGCGGGCGCGTCGGCCGTTCGAAGGCCTGCTTCCTTGGGCTTCGGCTACCAAGTAGTGGGTCTCATCGACCACTCAGTATCCAAGCAGGTGCACAGCGTGACCTAGCAGCACAAACGCTGCAAGCTAGCGCTCTCTATGCTCCATTCAATACTTCAGCTCGAGCGCCGCACAATTCAGCACCTGCAGATCACATTGGTCAACCACAGAGACCCGAAAGTCCTTCCAAGTCCAGCTACCACATCTCACCCTCCGAACTCTCCCATGCAAAAGCCCATCATAAGCCATGGAGCTGGAAGATGTTCCGCCATGTCGAAACCAACAAGCAACCCTGGCGGCACTATTGCAGCACCAAGGAGCAGGCTGAGAGGACCGCCAAGCTCTTTCTCGAGGACGGGTACACACACCTGGGCTTTGATCTGGAATGGTCAACCGCAGGCAAGAACTACAACGATGCAGGGCTGAATGCAAAGGCCAATTGCTCGATGCTGCAGTTGGCTAACGAGAAACGGTGAGTAAGCGTGATTACCATCTCAACCTATGCTGCTGTCCCAAGTCATCATGCTAACGCTCCAACCCCGTCCAGCATCGCAATCTTCCACCTTGCCCTCCACTCCGAACTCACCCCCTCAACCATCTTTTCCCCAACCCTCGCCCATATCATGTCCTCCCCGCACTACACCAAACTCGGCGTGCACATTTCCGCCGACTGCACCCGCCTCCAGCGCTACTACAATGTCTCCTCGCACTCCTACCTCGAGCTTTCACACCTCTACAAGTCCGTCTTTCTCGCCTCCACCCCCGAGCTGATCGATCGGCGCTCCGTAGCCATGTCCGCAATCGTGCGGGATGTGTACGGGCTGGAGATTGCAAAGGAGCAAAACATACGCGGGTCGGACTGGAGCAAGAAGGTGGATGTGGAGCAGATTGAGTATGCGGCTAGTGATGCGTATGCGGGGTTGATGCTGTTTCATGAGCTGGACAGGATGAGGAGGGAGACGGTGCCTGAGGTCGAGATGCCGTGGTTTGCAGAGTTCAAGATGAGGTTGGGCCCGGCGAAGGCGAGAAAGACGAATCTGTCAGGAGTGGGCAAGGCCGACGTACAGGAGGAATCAGAGGTGGATGGAGAGGAGGAGGCGGTCGATGTGGAGGCGGTGGACCTGCAAGCTTCGCCGACCAGGACTCGCGCCCCGACGAAAGATTCAAAGACGCCGGCCGAGAAGGCTGCTGCGCTAGAGCGACGCCGCAAGTGGCTGCAGAAGAACTTTCCTCGATGATGACCACTTAGTTTCAGCAGATGGTATTCCTATTGGATGGTGGACCTGATCAGCACTCCTGCGGCACTCGCCCAGGAGGTTTCTAGACCGTTTAGGTCGTGGACCGTTTAGTTTTCTAGTCCTGCGTCGAGGTGATTTGGATTAGGCTCTAAAGCAGGGCACTCTTCATGCGCGCACCAGTATGACCAGTACCACTCTGTGGCTCGCCGGCCAGCGAAGGACCCCCGCGGTGGAGGTGACTTGGGTAGATCATGAAACTGGCACTCTTCGCACAAAGGCTAATGTCACAAACACTAGCTCTGACAGCACCACACGCCCGCTCGTCAGCGCACAGGACGGAATCAGCTTGGGGCTTGACTCCGGACGTTTCATGTCACATTTTGCCGAAGTGGCGTGCATGCAGGCTTGGGCGGAGGGATGCTGTGCTGCGCTTGTTTGACGCACTGGTCTAAGCAATGTTCCAAAGATATTTCGTCTGGTTCATGACAGCTATTGCATACAGTATGCAGGAACGCCACCACAGTCAACACCAGCCTCAGCCTCGCCACGTCTACCATGCCACGAAGCGCAAAGCATTGTGTCTCTGTGTTATCTGGTGAAGACGGCAGAAGTGGCTGGAGCAGCAGATGTGGGCGAGAAGGTTTGTCTGCCGATATGGTATACGCGGCAAACCGCTCCATTCTGATGACGATGGCAGAGATAAAGACGGAGGTGCGTTGGCAGTGGTATAGACGCAGACTATGCAGGAAGGGGGAGCAAGAAGCGAAATGTTCACATTGGCATATATACAGCAGAAACGAGCAAGAACTGCTCTCGTACCCCGACCCAATCCAACTTCACAACCAATTCCACAAGCTAATATGACTCCACAATCTATCCTCACCGTTCCTCCCGCCCGATCATTCATCCACTACCTACTCCTCCCCTTCAACCACGACGGCCCCAGCATCCCTCGCAATTCTAATATCCCCAAACCCCTCCTCATGCCTCAACACCAACCCCTTCTCATTCGCCAAATGCAACAGCGCAATGAAGCAATAACTCGTGCTGATATCCGCCATCGTCTGCGGATTATACACGCTCTGCAAGTTGTTAATCACATCAGTAAACCTCAATTCACCCTCCCCCAACGCTTTCTCGATACCTTCAGCTTCCTTCGGCGTTGTAGGCGATGAAGGGTCCGGCGATGTCACTGTCGAGTCAGCAGCAGTGCTATGCACCCCAATATCCCTCCACATCTCCTCCTTCAACCTCCTGACATCCACCCTCGTAGCCACACGCGCATACTGCACATACTCAGGCCTCAACCTGCGACTCTGCGTAACCAGCTGCGTCCCAAAGCCACTCTCCTGCGTAGTTGGCAACATCGACTGAGAGTCTCCCGGCCGTCCCGCATGCTCCGCATCAACAGGGAAGTGTTCCGCCGCATCGGCAAAGTGGTCGTTGTCGTCGTCGTCGCCCATACCAGGGAGAGCGAGGCCGTCGTCTTGGAAGAAGTTGGCGTCGTAGTTTGCGGCTTGTGCTGCGTCGTCGTCGAGTGCAGCCGTAGAGGCAGCAGCGGCGGTGTTGGCGGCGTGTTGGCGCGCCCAGTATGCTCCGTCCATTTCTGCTCCGTCGGGAAGGTCGTCTGTGTCGGCGGAACGGTTACCAGGCTGGCAGGACTGTGTCTGGGCTACTTGTCGCTTCGCGCCAATGCGGGCTTTTGGCTTGAGGAAAAGACGCAGGAGTTGGCGGGAGTTGAAGTGTTTGTCATCGGGGAGGAGGTTGCGGGTTTTGGACTTCCATTGAGATTTAGGGAGGGAGATTGTGGCGTTGGTGGTGGCAGGCGTGTATATCATGTCGGCCATGGCTTGGGTGAGAGGACTCATGAAGTCGATCTCGAAGGGCTCTTTCTCTTTTCGCTTTACAGTCGTGGTGGATTTCGTGCTGTCTTTTATCTTACGAATGCGCCAGTGTTCTGGTCCTGCCCAATTCTTTTGGAGGGCTTGGTCGAAGTAGCTGAGGATGTTGTCGCGACTGAAGTCCTTGTCTTTGACTAGTGCGATGCCGTATTGTGCACTGTTGGCCTCGAAACCGCCGACCTCGTCGCCGAGACCTTGCTCGCCTTCATTGTTGTCCATCCCATCTGAAGCAAGGGCGACCCGAGGTTGTGTATTCATGGCTGCTTCGCGCGCCCAGGCTTCGCCACCCTCGCCGAAGCCTACCTCTCCCATTTCTATCACATCGAACCCACCTCTAACAACGTCGTTGTCATCGTCATCGTCAAAGCCGCCGAGCGGTTCGTCACCGTAGTCAGCAGCATTCTGATTCTCATCTTGCGGAGCAGCTTCGTCTTTCCGCCAATCTTCCGGTACCTTCAGGAAAGGGATGTCTAGTGTGTCTTCTCCTCCTCCAAGCTCGAATGCCTTGAGCGAAGGACATATATCCTGCTCATCGATACGTTCAAGATCAGGAAAGAAGCGTAAGCCCAAGACCTCAACATCGATGTCGACTTCCGGCTTTGCGTCCTCCTCATCTTCGTCCTTTTCGACCTGCTCTTCCTGCTCCCGCACATCATCACTACTGTCGAATGCGATCCTCCCGTGAGCGTCAATAGTGAGGTGATTTAGGAGTAGACCTTTGGCACCTCCCTCATCGAAATCTGCAGACGCTTTCTTGAATAGTGGATCTACAGAGAACTCCAGCTCCATCTTCTTTAGTTGTAGTTGAGCGAATGATGATACTAGTGTGTTTTCCGAGGACCTCTGCGACTTCTTCTTGGTCTTCTTCTTGATACCATCCTCGCCTTCCCCGTCCTCCTCGTCTTCCCCTTCGGCCTGTGCGTCTCCCTCTTCTTCACCTTTGCGTTTCTTGTTACCACTATCCGCCAAACCACTGAGTAATTTTCCAGTCTCCGTTGCAACACTGTCGACTCTGCTGGTGTAGATCTTCACGCAGCCATCCAATGTGCAGCTGGCTTTCTGGAAATTGACGCCGTCTCCCTCTTTTAGCAGTGACATATCGTGAAAGTAGTCGATGAGCGCAAAGTTCCAGGAATTCGCGGCGTTGATTTTCTGCACGAGTTAACTTAACACAGTAGAAGCCGGGCGAGTTCCAAGTCTTACATTGTCTGTTGCCATCTTCATCCACTCTTCGAAGTTGGCTAATATTGGAACGCGCTTCATCGGGGTAACCGCGTTACCCACGACCTGAAGGCCCTGACTGTCGCTATTCTCTTTGTCGTCACCATGTGGTGTTCTAGGGCTTCCGGCCATTGCGAGAGACTTCCGCTTGGCTGGTGATGCGGCTGCCCTGATCTGATTCATCTGTATGTCATGAAGCGCTTGTCGTGATTGAAATCGTACGGCTTTCTCTTCTCGGTCATCATTGAGTGGTATTTTTTTGACTGGAGAGAGTATGCCTCTGGGCTGGGGTACTGCGCCGCCCGGGGCGCGTCGTTCGCGCGGCATGGTGTGTGAATTTGCGCGTGATGGGGGGAATGTCCCTGCAGTGAGACTGGATGTGTCGATGGGTCCTCAAATAGATATGTCAAGTCTCTCGTATGCTGTGCGATCATCAATCTGTGAGTCCGAGGCTCGTGTGAAGCTGTAATGGCGTTCTCGTTGGTTTGTTTACGATCTCCTTGTGAGGCTAAACAATGGAAATCTTGTCACGTGCTTGAAAAGCACTTCTTGGCCTTTGTCATAGCCCAGCGTGCCCAGTAAAGCGGCTTTCAAGTTGTTGTAGTTGCTTCGTACATTCATTCAGGCTCTGCGCCCACATAATTGACACACCGTACCTACGACATATGTTCCAGAGTCATACACATCATCAGGAGTGCCCAGTCTGAACGTCGTTCCTCATGATGCTATCGTCTGCAAGATCGTCCTCAATCTTCGTCCCATCTTGCAATCATGCCAAGCTATCTCCAGCGCAGTACGGTTGAGACAAGAAGAAGACGTCGCAAGACTGGATATCCCTTTGTGATCACTGTCCTCATCCTGCTCTCTCTCATCACCCTCAGCTTCGGCCTCTTCTGGATCGAGACTGGCTCCTACGAGCATGAACTTGTCCCCCGTCAAGAGTTGGTACTACATCCAGTGGAAGACGAGGAGTGTCGCATGGTGCATAGGGCAAAAGACAAGTGCGATTTTGTCAAGCACCATTGTCCGGACGAAGAGTCCGGCTTGATCTCGTACCTCACTTTATACTACTGTCGAGTACCCAAGGCCAAACCTCTTGGGATGACCATTATCGTCATCTGGACGGGCTTACTCTTCTCGACAATCGGCATCGCAGCAAGTGACTTCTTCTGCATCAATCTGTCCACAATATCAACTCTACTTGGCATGAGCGAGAGCTTGGCGGGAGTCACGTTTCTGGCTTTTGGTAATGGCAGTCCAGATGTATTCTCCACTTTCGCAGCAGTCAAAAGTCATAGTGGAAGTCTTGCTGTTGGTGAGCTCATAGGCGCTGCTGGTTTCATCACTGCTGTCGTTGCTGGATCCATGGCACTCGTTCGTCCTTTCAAAGTGGCCAAGGCGAGCTTCGTTCGTGACATTGCGTTCTTCATCGTTGCAGTCAGCTTCAGTATGGTTTTCATGGCGAATGGAAGCTTGGCGCTATGGGAGTGCGCGGTCATGGTAGGGTTCTATATCTTCTATGTTATCGTGGTCGTTGCGTGGCATTGGTGGAGCGCAAGGCGATCAAGGAAACAGGGCTTTGATATTGTCATCTCTAGTCCTGATGCGTTGACAATCCCCACCCAACGTGATGTCGAGAACTTTCGAGATGACGATGACACGCTACCACCAAATGCAGCACTCTCCTCATCTGCCACTTTGATAGATGAGAACTACCAGGGACGATCAGAATTGGAAGCTCTGCAAGAACTTCCCGAAGATTTGGACGAGAATGCAAGAATGGAAGCCTTCGGCGAACTCAACAGTAATATGCGCGTCACAATGGCGCCGGACGGTGAAAGGAGACCAATCTATAACCCCATACGACCAAGCTTGGTGGGTGCGCTGGAATTTCGAGCAGTTCTCAGTGCTGTCGAAAAAGAAGAGAGCAAGTCTGCAGCACACTCTCGTCGCTTTTCTGATCTGCCAGTCTTGACGTCTATACCTGAAAGATTTCATACAGGTCGAGAAGAGGACCTGCATTCAGATAGAGACGCAAGATCACAAGTTGCTCAAAACGGGGTTGATCGAGGCAGGTCAGGCCTGGAAGTCCGTGGCAGCATTGCTGCAAGAGGACGAGCTGTATCTGTCAATGATGCTGCAGGACTTAACATAGATCCGAAGCTGATCGGAACATATGCAGTGCCAGACGTAGACCTGCTGGGAGCATCACCATCAAGTCGTCAATCGTCCCGGCCTTCTTTGCGGGCTGCAATATCCCAGCCAGATACCTTACAACTATCAGATGTGTTCGAGTCGTTGGCGCCTGAAAGCAAGAACGACCTTGATACAAATCGTCCAATATCGCGCTCACGTTCGAAGACCGCTAGTCAAATCACAACTACACATCACAACCAATCGAAACCACGACCGTCATTGACGCATCACAAGTCGTCCTCTCAGCTACGCCGATCATCACGATCGTCACAGACGAGCGCGCAACTGGTCACAGGACGACCCAGAGCACATACCAGAGGCTCGACTCATCTTCATATTCCTCAGTTTCGACGTCCCTCGCCTAGACATACACCTCCAGTATCTCCATTCCTGAGATATCTGGATGATCCTATGCAGAGCGTGTCTGAGGAAGCACAGCACCTTCTTCCTCCGCCAAGTGTATCACCCGGACGTCCTGAGCAGCAAGTGTACTACGATGACGCACCAGTCAAGCCTTGGCGCTGGTGGCCTTACAAATATACACCACCACCGGAAGTCATCGGTCGCACGTTATTCCCAACTCTATGTGACTGGAGGGATAAGAATATCTGGGATAAAATGCTCGGGATTGTGTCAGCACCAAGCTTCTTCCTCCTCACTATCACCCTACCTGTTGTTGAGCCACCAGAAGAGGACATCAATGACCGCAAGGGTCAGCCTGAATCGTTAGCACTTGAAGCAGCGATCTCACCAGAAGCAGCAGCAAGTACTGGCTTGTCAGGTCCCGTTGCAACGACCGAAGCCACCACATCATCCCCAGCTTCACGAGAATGGAATCGCTGGCTCGTCCTCGTCCAATGCTTTACGGCCCCCATCTTCATCGCTCTCATGATTTGGGCCAACACCGCCCCCGACTCCGGTCCCAATACCGCCGACCTACTCTACCCTATCCTCTACGCCCTCAGCACTTCCGCAATCCTCCTCATCATAGTTCTGCTCACCAGCACGCCAACACAGCCTCCTCGCTACCACTTCCTCCTCTGCTTCGTCGGCTTCACCGTCTCCGTAACCTGGATCTCCACCATCGCCAACGAAGTCGTCGGCGTCCTGAAGACAATCGGCGTCATCTTCGGCATCTCAGACGCCATCCTCGGGCTAACGATCTTCGCCGTAGGATCCTCCCTCGGCGATCTTGTCGCTGATATCACGGTCGCTCGCCTTGGGTACCCGGTCATGGCGCTATCTGCCTGCTTCGGCGGCCCGCTTCTGAATATCCTTCTGGGTATTGGGCTCAGTGGGTGCTATATCATTCTTGAAGGCGCGAGCAATAGACAGCACCGACATCCGGATAAGCCGGTGCGATTTAAGCCGTATCATGTTGAGGTGAGCCCAACATTGGTCGTAAGCGGAGTGGCGTTACTGGTGACGCTGGTGGGACTGTTGGTCGTCGTGCCGCTGAATGGGTGGAAGATGGATAGAAAAGTGGGGATTGGGCTGATGGCGCTGTGGGTGGTCACGACGATTGGGAATGTGGTTGTGGAGGTCACGGGGTGGGGTGATGATTGGGATTTCTCGGATTGGGGGACATGAGCGTGGGATGGAGGTCGGCGTTTGGATTGTATAGGCATGGAAAGGTATAGGACTACGAACAGTAATGTGGTATATGCCTGTATGTCTCTACCTGGAATCTTCTTGCTACGCTGCCACTACTTGCTGCTGGGTCCCGCCATCCCGGTCTACCACTCCAGCAACGCTGCCACTACTTGCTGCTGGGTCCCGCCATCCCGGTCTACCACTCCAGCATTTCGCGACGATCTGGAAGGTACCAACCAGAATATCTACTATCAAACAACTCCGCCATCCTTCCGACAGGAAAACGAGCACGCGGCGTGCTGCGGTTGAACGAAACATGCTCTTGTTCCGGGTCGGCGAAAACATAGGCGTCCTCGTCTTCGTCATCCCCGTCGTAGTGGTCGTACTCGGTGTTGATGTGACCTATACCTGAGAGTCGTGCTGTGCTCTGATTGCGACCGTCGTGGATGTCAGTCTTTGTGCTCATATGACCCGAATTCGACGGTCCTGCTGCAGGCTCTCCATTGTCTTCACCGTGGGTTTCGTGCTCCGTCGTGATGGCACTCATCATAGTCAGTCGGTCACGGACGAGGTCGGCCACGCTGGCTACATCGGCTGATACGGCTACACCATCAGCATCCGCATGGGCGCTGGTAGTTACCTCTTCCTCCTCCGGCAGCTCCGGCATCTCCGAATCAGCATCTTCATCCTCGGGCACCACAACCTGCTCATCCCCATTCCCACCAAGCATATTCACAGGATTACCTGTACCGAGGTCATCCGCCCCGTTCTGCGGCTCATCCCACTCATCCGCATCATGGAAGTGATTGAACACCGGCATCGGCATCATCGGCGGCGGCGTCCTCGGTCGAGGATACTTCCAATCCCACACTCTCTGCTTTTTCGCTTTCGTCGCACGTTCCAGATCCCAGTCCTTGAACAGCCGTCCCTCCTCTTCGCTCTCGTCCTCGACGACGCGCATGGCCTCTTGTTTGCGAAGGACGGCGCGGAGGTCGTAGTAGAGATCCCAATCTTTGGCTGCGGCCCCGGGAAACGCAGAGTGATATTCGTCGAGCAGCGCCGGTCCAACGAACACATCAGCGCAGAGTTCGGCATCAACAAGCGCGGCTTGCTGCACCGTTTGGTCATAGCAGGACGTTTCATAACAAACATGAAAGCTCAACCGCATCGCCATTCTCTCGGTATCGGGATCATTGTTGATAGCTATTGCGAGCGCTTTTATCAGATTGGATGAGAGTCGCGTCTTTCGCACGTTTCGGAGATCGAAGGATGTCTCGATGCGGGCGATGGGGAGGCGCGATGCGAGTTCGCTGTAGTATGCGAGGTTCTGCTCGACAGTTGCTTCGGTGCGGGTACACGTCGTATGGGGGTAGAAGAGAACTAGGTATTCGAGGGCTGGGAAGAATCCTCTCATCGTTTGACGACAGTGTCCGCAGTCGGGCTCGGTGATTAGCGGTAGTCTCAACTCCAGCCGCTTGATCAAGTTCCGAGACCAAGGACGCATCGAGCGGAACCATTGGATATTGTCAGGTTCAACGCAGCACATCCAAGGCAGATTGATTCGTTGGAAAGGCATGGCGCAGAAGTTGTTGACTCGGTAGAGGGTTGATCGGGCTTCATAGTAGACTTCTTTGCAGGTTCGAAGGATGTTTACTTGAATCTTGGCGGGTTTGCGGTAGCCGCCGTGGAGGGCTGTTTTGTCGAAGAAGTGGACGTAGCCTTGAGGTGCGGTGAAGAGGAGCTCGTAAATACGGTAGCGGACGACGTTGGGGAGGTCTTGGAAGGGAAATGGCTCAAATTTCAGGCTTCAGATGTCGGAATGATGATGGGGTTTCTGCAGGAGAGGTGGTGTCAATACATGCAAACACAGGACGATCTCAGCTTTACGTACTTCTGACGACTGTGTCGACCATGGCGTTGAGTCAGACTCTGCTGTGCTACTGTGACCAGGTGGATGTTGTCTTCGAGGTCGTGCTAGTGCTCCAGAGGTGGCAGCAGCAGGACCAAGCCAACCATCACGGTACTCGCCAGTCCCCAGCGACCCAATGCACATGGACCCTCTGCGATGAGTGGTCGAAGATCTCATCAATACCGATGTCTTCCCCACTTACCACATCTCTGTGATAAGGTTTGGACAAGGAACTTGCTCACTGAATGCACCCAACTAGCACACCGCAACGACATGTCACGACATCTCGAGACTGAGCAAGACGAGATAAGCCTGTCACCAAAGGTCGATAGGAGCCAGAGAAGTCGTTTGGGTATGGTTGTAGCTGAGAAAGAGATAGAGACAGACGAAGGAGTGGAATATCACTATGAGAGATCTCCGAGAGGAAGAAAGAATGTGTGCTTTCATTAACAGCATCGCTGTACTGAGCAGTAAGCATGCGGTATAGTGCACTCCAAAGCAGAGTATAGCCAACGATTAATGCAGAGGGTCTATATCATAGAGTGCCTGCATCACGCTGCATCATTTTGCTACATGATGCAAAGGGTCTGCATCATGCCGCATGGTCCACTATAATTGATGCATAGAGTCCGCATCATGCATCAAAGTTGTTTCAGGGTCTGCATCATGCATCAAAACGATGCAACAGGGTCTGCATCATGCATCAAATCTGTTTCAGGGTCTGCATCAGCCATGCTACCCAAGTGCAACATCCTACTATACCCTGCATCATCGTAACATACCCGCCCGCGCATCATATCCAACTTCCTAAAGCGATGTCTACATCTGATGCTGACAGATCCTGCACAACTCACATGTAGCCATACTCAAGCTATTACTTACAGGGAATCACACAAAAGCACAGGGCGGTAGCAACTTTGCCCGATCCGAAATCAATTTGTTCAGGAGAAAAGCGCGATATGTCAAAATGCTCGACGCCCACCACGCGATTGGATTCGCTGAACTATTCGAGACATGACTGGCCTCATGCTAACATACGTGCCTTTCCTCAGTTCAGGCTCCGTTCTCAAGGAGTTGAGCAGTCTTTCCACCTCCTCCTCAGTGACTGGTCCTTTTCAACAATCTGTGACTTCATCACAGAGCTTTGTAAGCCCTTTGCTTGAGCCTACATTCCGCCAGTTCCGATAAGAACTTGATGTTGTACTTCTTCGCCGCTAAGCAGATCCCACTATGTACATGACACGCTTCGACACGATTGTCGTCGGTCTCTTTGTCGAGGTCATAGTTGCCAGTGTACATGAACTGAAGCATGGCTTTGACGACCTTACTGTCGTCCTCGGGAAGGTCGATGACACCAGTTTGAGCCTCCTGAGGTTCACACGATCAGTGCGATGCCGCTGCAAATGAGTTAGAATTGTTACCTTCCAGTGACCACGACAGGCAGCTCTGAAGAAGTCCGATCTGGCGGATAGGACCACCGAATGGGCTTTGAACTCGATATGACCGCACTTGATCGTGATGTCTGCAAAGTCACCAGACTGGAAAATACTATGTTTGCATGGTCAGCATCCTGTTCTCAAAGCAGCCTGATGGTCATCTTACTTTGACATTTCCTCCCGCCAGCCCATCGTTGCGTGTGCCAGTGCCGAAGTATGAACGGTCCATGTGACGCCTTGCTTCCTCCTCATAAGTGGTCTGGCAACTCATACATTGTGCCAAGAAAATAGAATGAAATGTACAAGGCATGGCTGTGAAGCTACACTCTGAAGCTCCCTGGTGTTCACACAAAGGATCGAGAGGCAATTGCCACCACAGCTATTGGTATGGCTCTGTCGGGCTAGTAAATATCACAACAATACTGGTCGAGTTGTTATTGACAATATTAAGAGCAGGCGAGTACCGGAGAGTGACAAGCGAGAACGAGGTGCAATGGAGAAGAGGAGAAGATGAGAACTCAAGAGCGGAACATGAAAGGACATGAGATCATGTGATGAGGTTCAGTGTGACATTGCAGGCTGAAATAAGAAGATCTGAAACCATGCGGCAGAGCGTGATTTGGTTGATTGATTGACTAGGTCATGAGATTGCAAGGCTTGTTTGCCACCAAACACACTGCACTATTCCGCTCGACACAGAGCTATCATCCCTCTTCGTGTTTCAATTCCGTCTTGCTAATCCTCCCAGATCCTCATACTGCACAAGATCAGAAGTCCAGAAGTCTTTTTGGGGAGAGTGCCGTGAGACTTGTGCTGTACTCCACCCCAGGTCACGTTGAGTCCGAGTTATCAGCTCTCTCGTGCTAGCGTACAAAGCGCTTGCAGGTGTCTCTCGCCGTGCGGTCCGATCTGCTCTATGAGGTTGTAAATCGCAATACAAGGGCCAGAGTAGTGCTGATGCTGATCACTAAAGATCCTGGGTGGCGGTGCACTTCATTCTCGACTTGGCCAGGTCAAACAGGCCTTCCAGGTTGTACTTCTTAGCTGCTAAACAAAGCTCGCCACCTAGTATCACGACTCTGATCGTGAAGTCTTCCATTTTCTGGTCGAGTGCCCACGTGTACTGACCTGTATAGATAAACTCCAGCATTGCGCGAATGACTATGGGATTCTCCTCAGGACATTCAACAATGCCGGTCTCAGACTCCTGAGTTGCTCGATACATTAGCCTATGATTGCTTGACATTTGAGAAACACACCTTCCAACGACTGTCAAAAGCCGCTCTGAAGTATTCAGATCTGGCGGAAAGAATTATAGAGTGCGCTTTCAGCTCAGTCTTGCCACACTTGATGGTGACATCTGCGCACACTCCAGATTCGAGCAGACTTGACGTGCCGTCAGTACATGAACTACCATACGCTGAATCCTGACTGACCTTGTCAAATCCTTGTGCAATGCTTTATTCGCAACAGTTGAGGTATTTTGCACTGCCAGATCCAATTTCGAGCGCTGTTAGTTGGCTGCGCAACGTACACACACTGTATCGTACATCTGCGTATGAACCAAACAATAGTTACCCATATTTCTAATAATTGTTTGAGGTCCTTCGAGCGTGGATAGTTCACTGACACAATAGAAGTAATTGTGCAGGACACCAATGAGCGGGGAATTTAACCAAGTTGCTGAGTAAGTGCGGATGCAGGACAGAAGTCAATGAATGTGACACGGTACTGGTACGTCATGATGACATGAGTCTGAAACTGAATGAAACATGAAACGTGAAGAGGACTCGCGCAAGTCGACATCCTTGAGTCCGATCTTCACAGATACAGCTTCATCCAGCCTGATATTGCTTCGATTCTGGCCTTGGATCTCACAATATGCTGCGCCTGGCGTCTCTCCTCGAAGACAGGCCTGCGCCTGAGCACGACTTACGAACCTTGACGTCGCGTACTACATGCTCGACCATTAAATCTCGGGGTAGAGTCTGCAAAGCCTAAAGAGTGTGGGAGGAGAGTGCCGTGGCACCAATGGGTTAGACTTATATCCTGATTATACTGATCCATTGTAGCCATCAATTCACAGTGACCGAGATGATCTTGATGTCCTCCTCTGGCTTCTCCTTGTACACCCGAGTATTCTCAATCTTATGTACCACATCCAAGCCTTGTACAGCTCGTCCAAATATCGTATGTTTGCCATCAAGCCACGTCTACTCATATTGTTAGCATGATCTTACTTACACAGATGATCGTGACACACCGTCTTCTCAGTCGTAATGAAGAACTGGCTACCATTCGTATTTGGGCCTGCATTCGCCATGGCAATAGTATAAGGCCTGTCAAACTTCAAACTATTCGGTTCGTCCTCAAACTCGCCACCCCAGATACTCTTTCCTCCTGTCCCGTCGCCGAACTCGTAGTCGCCGGTTTGCAACATGAACTTTTTGATAATGCGATGGAAGATGCAGTTGTTATAATCACCACGACGCGCGAGGCGGACGAAGTTCTCAACTGTCTTCGGTGCTGCAGAGGGAAAGAGACGGAGCTGTATGTCGCCATACGTGGTATGAAGAGTAGCAGAATTGCCGGACTCGGCCTGCTTCTCCGCTGCTGCTCCATTCTTGCCAGCTCCAAGGTTTTGTGGACGCTCATTGTGCACGTCTCGTGTGGTCTTGTTGACTTCTTCGTCGTTCCCAAAACAGTAGAATCTGCTCTTTCCGCTAGCAGCGCAGACGAGCATAGCATCCCTGAGTTCAGCTTCGCGCAAAAGAGGGTTATCACTTGCAGCCATTGCTACGGTAACGACTCCCTTCTTTTCAGGCTGTCCTTGGTAAAGTGCAAGATGGAGCGCCCGGAATGGCTCTTCTGCTCCATAGACCCTCACGACTCGGTTTGTAAGTGTGTTAATCACTTTGATACCGTACAGACTGCCGTAGAGGATGAAGTGGCCGGTCTCATCGAAGATCACGTTCGTTCGAGCAGCAGCTGGTGGTGGTTGATCTGGAGTAGCACCATTTGCTGGATTACTTGTCCCTTCAGATGAAGCAGGATCAAGCTCTCGCTCCACTGCTATCCGGCGGCCGAAGTCGATCGCCTCCAGTGTTGCAAGTCCTGTTCCCGCTTGCTGCATCTCCGTTATGGTATTGACAGACTCATCATAAGTCCTGTACAGTCTCGCCGTGCGGAAGTCGAAGACTCTTACTCGACGATCTGGTAATGAGAATGTTGCGAATTGATGTCCTGTCGGAGAAATGGTAATCGATGTAGGCACCGACTTTGCTTTCTTAAATTCAAACAGGCTGGTATCGCTCTTCATCTTGAACACACCCTCAGGCAGGCCCCAAGAATCACCTGGCTGCCAGTACTCCACCATGCCTCCGGAGTCTGCGCTGATCACCGCGTCTGCTTTATGATTGTATGCGATTGCAACAACGGGCTTCCGATGCAGCTTCAGAGTATGGATGATTCTTTCGCCTCGGCCCTCCCATATCTCGATCTCTCCACCTTGAGTGTTGCCAATGGCCAGCATTGGGCTTGATCGACCTCCTCCTGCTCCTCCCACCCAGGCTATACACCCTGGCGGTTTCGTCGGCGTCACAACCGCTACCAGGTCGAAGTTCTCGACATCCCATATCTTGACCGTGCCATCGGCTCCAGCGCTCGCGAAGCTCCGTCCATCCCAACTACATCCTACACTCTTGATCTCTCCTGTATGTGCTCGGAACTCCTTGACGAATTCTACGTCGCCGCCTCCACCTAGCTTTTTCCAGAATGTGACTTGACCGTCTGCAGAGGACGTAATGAGGAAGTCGGTCTGTGGAGTCATTGTAACGAACGAGAGTACGGTCTTATGCATTAAGGATTTGGTATAACGTGGTGATCGTGGTAATGCTGCGACGTATAGAGCTTCGTGAGGGAGAGTACGGCGCTTCTTCTTTGCTGGTCCCGCGGTGGCAGCAGACGGGAGGGCGGGTCCCATGTCGGACTCATCGGAGGAAGAAGCATCTGGGAAAGCATGTTAGTCGTGCTACTAGAGTTTAATCGACCGGGAACTTGGAAACCTTCTTCCTCCCTGGCACGCTTCGCGGTCGTCAGTTTTGCTGCGTCCGACATATTATGGCTACGTCGCTGATTGGGAAAGCAATTATGTATAAACAGAAATTGCGATGGTGTTCCTCAAATTAACAATTATCCGTCGTATCAACGCGAGGAAGATCGGCAGGGTCGCCGACCGAACCTGAAACACTTTTCAGACATCATCATAATCAACGATCGATAAAGCATAAACAACTATCCACAGCCTCACAACCAAACAAGAAGTTCTCAATGATGCAAGGACTAGTAGGCTACTCGAGTGATGAAGACGAAGATTCCCACCGCGTGCAAGATGTGAAGGAAAGTAAGTCCACCCTCATTGTTGGCCATGCGCAAACGAGCTGGACTAATAGCCTGCACGTAGACAAGCTCGAGGCCAGACCACCTTGAAGCGGCAGATACGAGGCGAGAACACAGTACGATCAGATCGTTGTCCTCCGCGAATACTACTTATGCCATCATAGCAAAACCTGCGGCTGAACAGTCAGCAACAAAAACCACGAACTCTTCCTCACACCACGATACATCATCACGGCAGCCACCACCAGTGCCCGAGCCTCCAATACCCACAGCCGCTTCCGATGCTACTCTTGGCCCACTCTCTGGTCCAGCAGGACCTCCAACCACCTCCTCCACCCTCCCGTCCACATCAGCTCCGTCCTCACCCTCATCGCCACCAGGGTCACCCTATACTACAGCACGGCACACAATCCACTCCCTAACTCTTCCATCGCATCCCAACACCTCCATTCCACCCTCACCCCCAGGCTCCCCACGCGCCTCCACAATCGCCAAACTGCGCAAATTCTTAACACTCAAGTCCTCAGGTGTGCACTTCAATGCCAAACTAGCCGCGTCGCCCGCTCTCGCCAATCCAGAGCTGCTGACAGGCTTAATGGAGTTTGCTGGCGTCGGGGAGGGTTATGATCAATATGCAAGTGTGCTAAGTCCAGAGGTGGCGGTGGTAGGGAAGGCGGAGGGCAAGGAGGAGTGTGCATGGCCGAGAGAGGCGTATGTGGAGGAGCTGAATCGAAGTCAGGAGAGGATTGCGAGGAGGAAGGAGGAGGAGCGGAAGGCGGGGAAGAGAGAGGGTGGGGTCGGGTTTGTGACGGCGGTGGATGGTGCCGGAAGCGGGAAAGCAGGGGATAGGGATGTCAAGAGAAGGAGGGAAAGATGAGCTGGGAGGGGTGAAAGATGAGCTGGGAGGGGTGAAATGCGACTACAGCGGCAGGAGTCGAGCTCAATCTTAACCGAGTCTACGGAAACATTCTGGACCACACTCTGATGTTGCTCCAGACTAGCATCGCAAGAACAGACGGCACCAGCCATGTCATCTCGCTGTCACGGGAGCTGTGCTGAGAAGATCAGCAGTTGCTTGCTATAGCCAGAATGATAAGACTTAGTCATGGTGCATAATGGAATACAAGGTAGATGCGCAGTCAGTTTCGCCACTCTTCGGGGCATAGGTGTATATACACATAATCTTACACAAGCTCGCTCGCCATGCAGCTCTCACCGCGTTTTTATTCCTCCTCTCTAACCTCGTCCATCCTCTTCCCAAAACCAAACAAGCCACGCTTCTTCTTCTTCTCAGTCGCCAGCAGCTCGGCTGAACCAGGGCCTCTCTCCCTATCATCTCTCCGCCTCTCTCTATTCGTATCTCGCTCCCTCGCTCTCCGTACCTCCTTAGCCCTCCACCCAATATTACTCGCACTATCATCTGGAGCCAAGCTGATCACATCACTGAACCCGTCGTCATCAAGACCCGCCGGAGTAGGCCCTCTGCTCACGCCCTCACCAACACCGATACCTTCAAATCCAGGATCTGCCCCAGGCGTCCCCGTCCATGCCCTCCCCATCGCAGCCGCCGCCTCCTCCCTCCTCATCCGTGCCTGCATAGCCAATCCCGCTCCTCTCCTCTGCAGCGCCAATCGCACATTCTGCGCCTGGAGATGCAAAGCCTGGACAGCATCCTCGATGGCGTCCATGCCAAGGAAGATCTCGCGCTCGACTTCCGCGAGCACCGCGAGTTCGGTGTCTTCGTCGAGTTGGACTGGTGCGCCAGCGAGGAAGGCGCCATTGATTGTTGTGGATGTTGCGGGTGTGGTGGTGCGTGTAGGGACGGTCGTGCCAAGGGGTGAGAAGGGCGTGGTAGTGCGGGAGAAGGTGAATGCGGTTGGGCCGCGGGACAGCGCACGAGGCTGGGTACTGGTGGGTACGGAGGTGAATGGGGAAGTGCCGGTGTCTTCTGCGCCTGACCAGAGGAAGCCGTCGAAACGTCCTGAAATTAGAATGTCCCATTCTGGTGCGCTAATGGCAGCCATAGTGGCCAAGGCGTTGTGTAGACTCGGGTTCTTGAGGAGGTACATGGCGGTTTCAGGATGTCGCGGTGGCTTTGACAGACGATAGAGACGGATCAGTGCCGAACTGACCTTGGACATGAGGTCTGGCTGGGCAGCGAAAGGCTGAGCAGGTGTTGCAGAGCGTGAAGTCGATGACGCGCCACTATCGCGGACAAGCGCCGCGAACGTGCTTTTCTCCAAACGCTCGAGATAGGTTAGCATAGCAAAGGTCAATGTCTCGTCATCGACTTCGTTGGGCGGCTCTGCCTGCTCTTCTGGCTGACTTGCGAGCCACTTCTGTACGGAGTGCTTAGTCTTCTGGCTCTGGCGAATATAGTGGTCTCGATATTCATCAGGAATGTCAATGTCGAGCTCCTGCATTGGTTTCACAGGTTTCTGGGCATTGAAGAGGTCTACACCAGGAGTGGCTGCTATTGGAGTGTATGGTGGCCATTGTGGTAGATCTCTGCGACCAGATACTAGCTCAAGCACCTCACCCCAACTCACTCCTGTCTCCTCCGCATGCACTCCCTGACTTTGATGTGATTCTGAGCACATTATGCACGAGCAGACTTCAGAAGAGATATTCCTGGCAAACACATGTTCAAGCCTGTCCAGAAGCCGACGGGCGACGGATTTATACCCTGTGGCAACAGCGACAGACCCATCTTTGGCCATGACTTTGTCTAGGTCATCTAGCATGGTTGTATAAGGTGCAAACAGTTCCGACATTGCAGCTGCAGGCGGAAGCCCAAGTTGCGGAGAGGAATACTGCTGATTTGCGTTGATTTGATTCGGCATTGCTGCTAAAGAGAAACATCGAGGAAGAAGATGTGGAAGGCCACCGTTTTGCAATAGATAGTCAACACGAGGCACTTCAGCAAGTTCGAGTTCTGGTGGAGGCGGTGGCGATGTAAATGGTAGAAATGGCATGCCATTCTCTGCGCCCCGAAGCTGATCATCAGACATGAAGACCTCAAATTGCTGATCTGCTTTCCCACCAGCATAGCCATTGCGGAACGCTTGGTCTTGCACATTCGGTGTATGAGGCGATGACCCTGAATCAGAGTGTGAAGAAGGACCGTCCTGAGGTACGAGTAGCAGTGGACGTAGATTACTGTTTCTGGCTGCGGCAATTGTAGTGTCCGAATCTGTGCGTGAACGATGTCTGATCGGGGTCGCCCGACGCTGTGAAGCACCAGGTGACTGTCTTGCGGGACTTTCTTGTCTTCTTACTCTATCTGTCCTGATTGGAGCAGGTGATACCTTTGGACTAGACGTCTCCTTCTTCTTGGTGGGCGATTTCTTTATGTCTATTTTGATATCTGCTTTGCTTCTCCCTTCTTCTGCTTGCCGCAAATTGATGCTTGACGATGACGGTATCCATTGATTCGTTCTATCTGGCAGATCTTCAAAGCTTCTCCTATAGCTTTCTGGTCTCGGTGTCGGCGTGACTGTATATTGTTTAGGCGCACCCTCTCGACTTCCATCGCTCGACCGTTCGGCAGTAAGTGGTGGACTAGGTGGGCCTGCGTAGATGCTGGATCTATGCTTCTTAGGTCGGGGGGACGTGGCTTTGGCTTTGGACGAAGCGTCTCGGCTATAGTCAATCGGGCTCGGGGAGCGCACAGTCATTCTTGGTGGAAATATACTCTCTTTTGTTGCCGATTCTCTGGAATGTGCTTTGGAAAAGGAAGGATATGGTCGAGACTCTCGCTTCTCCAAACCCGGACTGCTGACCACGCGACGGCTGGTATCTGAAGTGGACATTCTGGTCTTCAAGGGCGAGACCAGGGTGTAGGCCGACGAAGAGGGCGACTGTCTGTAAGTTTCTCGGTTCCTTTCTGCTGAAGATCGTCTGGGTAATGATTTGCTGCTAGAGTAACTATCTCTGTCTCGATCGCTAGGTCTTCGTCTGCTTTCGCGATGCCGATGTTTATCTTCATCGTTGTCACTCGTCCTCCGACGCGGCTCCGGGCTTAGGCTGCTGCGCCTTACAGGCATCGTGCGACATGGGATAATCGGCTTTGTGTAACGTGGGAACTCACGTGTGCTGTGAGGAGATGTGCTGTGGGGAGATGTGCTGTGAGGAGATGTGCTGTGAGGAGATGTGCTGTAAGGAGATGTGCTGTGAGGAGATGTGCTGCCCTATCATTACTTCGGAAGCGCTGTGATCGATGAGCACACAGTCAAGTACGGGGACACTGTATGTATCTACGCTTCAGAGGCTGCCACTTGAGCGAAATTGTGAAACAACAAACGGTACACCCCCCTCGCTCGTCTAGCGGAAACACTTGCAGAAGATGACTCGTCGTCCCAAACGGCTATCTAGAACTAAGTGGAACCGACAAATTCAAGCCTCAGCAATTTGAGTCATGTCGAATGGGTAGCTTAACTTCAGTCTGCATAGTCCTATCTCCAGCCATTGATTTCCTATAGATGGCTCGGCCTGCCGGGCAAATCTGTGCAAACCTGAGCAGACCGCATTTCGTGCTCCGCGTAGCACAAGAGCTATGAGTTTCTGTGATGAAATACATTCGCAGTGGTTCGGCCGATCCCTTGCTACGGCATACTCCATCTTTCACCACCTTTCCTTCATCCTCGAAGCGACTGTCCTTAGATTCTGGTAAACCTTGCCTGGAGGACTTCCCAGAATCAAGCTCACCACCGCCGTTCTTGCCACATGGATGTTCTGGAAGCCTCCCAGGATGTGTATCTTCTGATCTGCCAGCACTATCCGCGTCCTGCTTGCATTCTCAATAGCGAACTTTGTCTTCCCGTCCTTGCCAGCAATACGTCCGATAGCTCTTCCCATGTGCTCGCCTTGCAATGTTTTGACGTCCTTGATCTCGAACGTCTCGATATACAAATCATCTAATCGAAGGAGTGCAATGGCATCATCAATGTCAAAGCCGAGCGTAAAGGCTTTCACAAAATCCTCTCCCTTCTGTAATGCGCCAGAATCTGTGGTGAATTTCGATGTGCGCAGCTCGACAGATCGTGATTTGACATTCATGCGCACTTGCAGCTTCAGATGCTCAACTAGTGGTGGGTAGATCTTGGGCCATGAGGCTTTCAGGGGTGTCATTCTGTGTGGCGGAACTGGCACTTTGCGTGCTTCGGCACGATGAACGATGTTGCCATCCTTTTCCGGTGCGAACGTCGGTCGCCCTTCTGTGTCGATGTGCATTGCATCGTCGGTATTCGTTGTGTCTGTCGAAGTTGAGGGTATGGAGGTGTCGGGGGTCATGGTATCCATTGAGGCGATTGCCGAATAGTCAAGTGAAGCTGCTGCTTGCGCTTCTGCAAACTGCTCTGGAGCTCGTACGAGCGCTGTTGGTGCAGGCATTTTGTGTTATGAGCCTTTCGCTGTGTAGCAAACTTTGTGTGGTCTCTCGCTCGGCTTGATGAGCCTCTTCTGTGCAACAGGTTTCGAACTCGTTTCCAGGAACTTGCGTTTCAAGGTCTGTAGATCGAGAAGCGACGATGCGAGGTAATATGACAGGTAGCGTGTGCGGAAGAAGTGTTACTAGTTGTGTTTGTAAGTAGTTATCGGCGAATGTGTTGTGAAGTCTAGAGCAATCGCTGGAGAAAAATCGAAACGGGATCCTCACGACCTGAGTACCTTCGCGCGAATCACGTGACGACGATCTTTCCGCAACTTTTGCTCGATTGATCGATGTCGTCCATCTACCTACATACTATCTTGATTGTAAGAGGCCTTCCCGCTCTCCTCTGCTGCTGCTTTCAACAACAGCTCACAGGATGACGACTTGATGAACATGATCTTTAGCATTGCGACTCGTGGAATTCTTCATCATCATGCTTCTGTCTCTGTGCTGGCCACGGCGGCAAGAAATGTCTCTACATCATCGTGCATAGAGAGTACGGCTTCTCTTATCTTGCGCCAAAATTACTTCAGCATACAGCTGCGGCATCAACCTCAGATCAGACGACTAGGGACTACTTCCACAAGCTCACAGCAATTTCTGCACTTACAGACGAGCGGACCAGCCACACCATTTTCAGGCACGACCACCTCACCTTGGCCGCGAGATTCGATTAGATATTATGGCAGCTGTCCCCTTGCGATCGCAACCCGGCCCACTGGTATCGAGTTTGCCCCAGTAAACCAATTTCGCAGCTGTGGCATTCGGTGGAAGAGCACATCTCGAGGAGAAACACGAGCAGCAGGAACTGAGGAAGTCCCTCATCCTAACAACGAAACTGGCGCATCTGAAACCAAGCCACTCTACGAACGGATACCGGAAGCAGCACAGAATGTCGCAGGTCGTTTTCATCGACCAACAAAAGAAGAATTGCTAGCAGCAGCATCTGGTTTCTGGGCACGTCTACGAGTGAGGTTCAAGTGGGCAACGATCCGAAGTGTACGACCATTCAACATTGATGAGCTTGGGGCCTTCTTCTCGTGGATACTCCTTGGCCATGTCATCTGGATCATTCTCGGAACTACCACGTTCGTATCTCTTCTTATTCTCGCTGTGAACACAGTCTTTGCACAAGAGACTTTAGCTCGTTGGGTGGGAAACTCCCTGACTAAAAGCTCTGGCATCAAGGTGGTCTTCGAATCTGCGATCGTGCCAAGATGGAAGGATGGTGTCATCACATTCAAGAATGTCTTTGTCTCACGACGACCGGGACAGCACACTGGAGAGGTAAGCAAAGGTTCACAGCTCAGTGCGGCAGCAGCAGCAGCGGCGGCAGCAGAATTAGCAAGTGAACGCCGCAACACTGGCGATGCCGAAAATGAAGATACAAACTATACGCAATTCGACGTGTCTATCGAGACTATAAATGTCACCTTGTCGTTCTCGAAATGGTTCAACGGAAAGGGACTTCTCCGTGATGTCGAGATCAAGGGTGTTCGTGGAGTCGTTGACCGAACGCATGTTTTCTACTCTGGCGAGTACATCGATCCAAGAACCTACAAGCACATACATGAGCCAGGAGACTTCGAGATTGAATCGTTCAAGCTGGAGGACCTCTTAGTATCAGTTTACCAACCACGAAACTTCAGGCCATACTCTGTATCAATCTTCCAAGCAGACCTGCCACAACTGCGCAAACAGTGGCTATTCTACGACTGGCTCTCTGCGAATCATGTTTCCGGCTCGTTTGACGACTCACTATTCACCATTCATCCCCGTCAAATACACAATCTGACAGGTGCGCAACTGAGCGAAACAGTTTCCGAACAGGAGCATCGGCATTGGAAGAAGCACAGTCGTATAAGATTGGATGGCCTGAAAATAGATCATCTCAACCGCGGCGTCGACGGTCCCTTCTCCTGGATCCACGAAGGCAATGTCGACATCGTCGCCGACATAGCCTTCCCCGCCGAGGACGATGACACAATCGTCCAGCTAATGTCCGACTTCTATGAACGCATGGAGCAAAGCCTCACTTCCAGCCGGTACCTCAAAACGCTCGCCGGCGCCGGCTCCGCCACATCCCCATCCTCATCCTCCTCAGACACGAACACATCCCAAGACCTGGACCCTCTCCCAATTCCATCTCAAGACCCCAACCCAACCTCCCAGGCCAAACACACCAAAGACAACCACTTCCTAATCCTCGACCTCTCCGTTCACCTCAACGCCGTACACGCCTTCGTCCCCCTCTTCACCCACGACCTCTCCTACGTCAATAACGCCCTCGTCCGTCCCATTGTCGCCTACATCAACGCAAACAAAGACTGCATCCCGGTATCCTGCCGTGTCGTCAAGCGGCTATCCGAGTTCGACGGCAGCTGGACGATCTTCGATAGCGGGATGATGGAGGATATGAGCAGGGAAACGTATGAGGCGTTTGCGAGGGATATTGAGGATAAGAGCCAGGTTTATAGACGGATGAAGAAGGTCGGGTTGTGGAGTTTGCAGTTGGCGGTGCAGGCGCTGTTTTTGGGGTTGGCGGGCCATCTTGCGTGAGGGAGGGCGAAAATGGGTTGATCCATGAATCGGTGATGCGGCATTGAGGAGGAGGGTGCTGCAATGATGACAACGAACGGTATGGCGTTTGGGTTATGGGATCGGGGGAATTGCATTGGGATTAGGCGCAAGAGGGACAGGTCTTGAAGGAAACAGACCAGATCCATTCAGCTAATGACAATATGGGAATCCCCGAATGGAAAGGGCGGGGATGGTTGAGGCAGGTAGTTGGGCAGTTAGCTAGATACCCCTTCTTGCATTTTCCTGGGAATCGCCTTCACTTCAAGTTACCAGACATACTTATGTACCCATCTGCTCAAGCTATCCGCTTCCCAAACATCACGTAGCCTCGCGTGATTTACTCGGCGTCAGATCAAGTTTCAGCGGAGATGTCGCTGGAAAACTATTAAAACCATTACTGGTGTTGGAAGCTCCTCCTCTCCTCTCCTCCGCTCCTCCCGCTTGCTATGCTTCAAGCATGGTGCAGGAGATACAACGTGCAGGCAAATGGAGGTACGGGAACGAGCGTCGCGTGCATGTGCTTACATTTCATAAAGTCACAGCCTCTGGCTCCTCTTCAATCCAGGAGTGGCGCAGAGGAATGATGCGGAAGCGGCCGATGACGCAGAACAGGAACAAGGCGGGCGTGCATTCATTTGCACGAGACCGTCACCGGCAGAGCCAGTGGTGGGCGGAGAGCCGGGGGGCCGGCACGGGCACGGGCAGGCACAGTCGGTTTGGGGAGCGTATGGCGTGCAAGCACAATGTTGGAGTCGCACTGTCATGCTGGATGAGTGCGGTAATCCTGGTTCTGGTATTGCTCGGGCGGACGACGAGGTCTGGCTAGCGATCGGATAGATTGAGGACTTGCGCAGACGAGTAGGTTGTGGTGTCTGTCTTCGGGAAGATTCGTGTCCTCTTCCTAACTTAGCTGGAGCTCGGTAGGAGGCTGTGGCCTGTCTCAACCTATGCCTCTATTTCGTGGGATTGTCGGCATGCAGCACTTAGCTGCCATATCTATGCGACGGCCGGCAGGATAGTGCGCGACACGTCCACTACATCCTGTACCCTTCTCGTGTATTACCTCTTCCACAACACGTCTTCACCTCCGCGTCCACACGCTCAGTCCTTCTTCAACTCATGATACACCTCCTCAATCCCATCTACACATATAGTCAGCAACGCGCACTTTCAATCCGCCACCTGTCTCTTCCAGGTTAACAGCACTTACTCTTCGTAACCACCATCATCTGCAAACAATCTCCCACCTCAATATGCCTCTCCGTTGCGCTCGTAAACGAATCAATCACCAACTCCTCAACATCCTTCCTCGGTAATGGCTTTGGCTCCTGCTCCCTCAACTCATGCCCCTCCCCACTCCCCGGCACATACCGATTCTTCAGATCCACCGTATTGTCTAAAAACGGCATGATCAAGCTACTCGCCGCCCCAGCCGCTCTGCACATATGGCGTTCATAGCTTCCCACCGGATCGTAGCTGTACAGCGCACCCTTGCCCTGTTCATCGAGCCCCCCAATCATCGCCGTGACGTAAAACGGGAAGAAGCGCTTCTGATACAGGATATGGCTAAGGCGCTGTGCACACGCCGCCAGACTCATGGGCTTGCCGTGCTGGTAGCGGTACATCTTGACTGCGGTGTCGAGACGCTCTTTCAGGGCCAGCCCGTCGGCGGCGAAACCTACGACGGCAAGGACGATGTGCGCGTCGGCGTCTGAATCGGAGGAGGAGGCACCGATTTTGAAGAGTTTGGGCACGAAGCGGGAGTTGATGTTGTAGCCGGAGGTGGAGCGGGTGTCGCCGGCGACGATGCAGAAGTCGGAGGAGGCGATGCCGAGGGTGGAACCGCCATTGTCAGAGTAGCTTGGAGAGGGGTTAGAAGGGGTGGCTAGGAAGTGGGAGGAATGGGTGGTTCGTAGTGAAGATAATGTGTAACGATTTAGGCAGGAAGGGGTAGACTATGTGCACCTGCGCCTTGAGAAGGCGGTGATGGTGAGAATGGCACTCACGGGTAGAAGCTGTGTTGCTTGATATTGCTTGATGTTGCTGCTGAGATTGGGGCGGATGTGAAAGAGTAGGTAGGATCTGTCGAAGGAGCGCCAGTGGCGAACACTGAGCCCATGCTTGCGGTGTTCGTGACTTGGTCAGACGTGGACAATATGAGAATGAGACTGCAGGAGGATATGTAGGTGATATTGGGTTGCTGAGACAATCTATTGATTAATTGATGTTATGTCTGGTTGACGTGAGCTCAGGCAACAGGTGCCTTCGTTGCTTGCATGTGACAGTCGCGGTTCACGACTCAGGCTTGAACGTCACCAGCCTGCAAGTGAAGATCGCATGATCATTCAGTTATATTATGAGCCCTCCTAAAATGCAAGAAGCTTACATAGCGCGGACATGCTATCACTATTGATCGTCTCCCAAGAACCGATAGCTCAAAGGCTTGTCGCCGTGGAAGTGCCTGACCTTGACCACCTGATCATCACCTGGCATCACATCGATTGCACTGTCGCTGATGAGCACTCCCTCCCGTTCTTCAAATACTAGCCCTTTGACCGGTTTCTTCGCTGTGACTCTAATCTCACTCTTCTCTGCGTCCCAGTCCACGCTGAGACCCCTGTCCTCGAACGAGTAGTATTTGTACGGCTGCGGCCAATCGACGTCCCGCGCCACCACCTTGCCATCGACAATGAGTCTGGCGGCTAGGACGTGCGGCTCAGTGGTTTCGTTGTTGATGGTACTGTGGTAGATCGGAGTGGTGCCGTTCGGCACGACCTTGACGTCCTTGTGAACAACCGGGTCCTGAATCGCTTTACCAGTCGCGATCGAAATGTAGTGCAATTCCACGGTTGCAGTGACGTGCGCAAGCTGGTTGCTGACTAGATATAACTCGTAATCGCTCGTCTTCGCCGGCCTCGCGTGCACAACACTCCAATCAGTATGCGCGCGGCGAACACCGACAGCAAGCGGTGCAAGTACACGTGCCATAGCGTAATACGCAGGTTTCTTGCGCAGGTAGTAGTCGCAAATCGCCCAGCTGGTAACAGGCCAGCAGTCATTTAACTGCCAACACAACGCACCGCCACATTTACGATCGTCACCCCATTGTTGGCGCCAGCCGCGATACGCGAACATGAGGGCTTCTGACTGGGCGAGTTGGGTGAGGTGGATGAAGCCGGGCAGGTCGGTACGTGTGCGGAAGTTCTCTACCATGTAGGTGGCAATGCGGCGTTCGTGGCCGTCGGCTTTGTTATGAAAGTCGAGGGTGTGGCTTTGAGGGTAGAGATCTTTGGGGTCTGTGACGAAGGTGTGGATGGTGTCGAGATGAGGAAAGGCTTCCATGCCGAATTCCGAGTTGAAGCGGCCGCCGAGAGAGTCGAAGATTTGGTATTTTTCTTGAGTGCCATGCCAGACGTTCCATTGATGCAAATCACCAACAGTAGGATCCGAGGTCTTCTTCCCATCACCCCAAGGAGAGCCGGGGTGGTAGGCGACTGAGGGAGAGTACTTTGAGACTGCTTCAGGCAGTAGTTTCTCGTAAATGTATCGAGCTGGAAAGTTAGTCTTCAGCCAATTGTCGGGGTTTTTGTCCTCATAGTTGTATTCCAGGCCGTTTGCTTCTTGGACTTGGTAGTCCTCATTGTTACCGGCATATATGACTATCGAGGGGTGATGGCGTAGACGCTTGAGTTGACAAGCAGCTTCTTCTTCGATCGATTTGAGAATAGCTGGGAATGCCGGGTAATTGCCGCATCCAAATAGGAAGTCTTGCCAGACCTTGATGATGTTAGTAAAGTGGTCAATAAGCGCCATTATATACTGACCATTATCCCAAGCTCGTCACAGAGATCGTAGAATATTTCTGGCTCCCATATACCACCGCCCCAATTCCGGATCATGACTTGATTGCCATCAACCATCAGCTCCAGCCATCTGCGGTACTTGGCATCCGTGATACGTGGAGTGAAACTATCGGCAGGAATCCAGTCGGAACCACCGCAGAATACGTCGACATTGTTTATACGGAAGTAGAATGATTTACCATGCTTGTCTGGTTGTTGCACAAGTTCAGCTTTTCGCAGACCAATCTTCTTCGTCACACTGTGTACTTCTGTCTTGCCGTCTCTGATAGCGGCAGAGATCTCGTACCGCTGCTGTTTACCATAGCCATGCGGATACCACAAGTCGGGAGACTGAACCTTGAACATTGCGTGTGCAACCCCATCATCGCCAACATCAACCTTCTCTTCCGCCACAGTCTTCCCCTTGAGACCAATCCTGATTACTGCTGAACCACCATGCTGGCCTTCGAGTTGAGCATGAACCTTGACACTTGCGGTTTTCAGGTCTTGCTCTAGCTCAACGTCGGTCCACAAGTCTGCAACCCGACTTCGATAGACTTCAAGCCGTACAGGCATCCAAGGACCGCAAGTATTCAATACTGGACCCCAGTCCCATCCCCTTTAGATGGTGTTATTTAGTCAAAATTCATGAAAGCTATCTTTTCAGATACTAACCAATGATATTGAGCTTTTCGCACCGCAAGACGAGCAGTTTCACCATTGAAGCCAGTCCAGACGTGTTCGGGGTGTTGTTTTTCAATCTCACGAGCACGTAACAACGCAGAGTCGAATTCGATTTCTAGCAGGTTCCCCAAGCTCTTCTGTAAGTGTCTTGTGACATCAACACGGTGAGCGATCCACATATTGTCCGAAGACAGGATCTCGTCGTCATTCAGCTTGACAGTAGCAAAGGTATCGAGCCCGTCGAAAGCAAGCACAGCCACTGAGCCGCTTGCTAGATCAGTCTCGGGTAGCTCTACCTTGTAGAGCCATGATGACTCGCCAACCCATTCGACCTTGAGTTCGTTGAAGCCAATGAAAGGGTCAGGAATGCTATGAATGGTTCAGCACATCTGCAGACTTCCTGCAGCCCTTGATATGACACTGACACTTTATGTGTGATAAGATCAAGATGGACACTAGCATATCGGTGTCAGTGAGGTATTGTTAAACAAGAAAGCTTTCCATGCTTTACTTGGTTGGTACTCTGGCCACAGAAAGCCAAGTGTCGTCCTCACCATCCTTCTGCTTGAAGGACCAGCCATGCTGCAGCTCGGTGGAACGGAACTCTGCCATTTCGAATGCTGGTCTCGAAATTGTGAGTCGGCAGTCAGTTTGTGCTAAGTGCTAAGCAGAACTGCTCATGCTCGAGGATTAAGGAAGAAGAGGGGAACGCTTTGGATCAAAGGACACTTCGGCGAGCAGCATGCCGGCCTCGTGGTCTCTATTCTATTGCGTCAAGTTGGGCACATCATCAGGGCACGAAAGGAGGAGAGCAGTAGCAGAGTACTGGCATGCCAGCGGAAGAAGTCGTTCCGCTGTATCGTCCTGGTCTGGAAACAGGAAGCTGCATGCCAAGCCATGCCTTTACCCCAGACGGCTCACCGGTATTTTAGAAGAACCCCGCAGTGGCGATATTTGATCACGCCTACTCTGTTTGTCTACTTCGTACAGTACCTGCTTCCTGCTGCTGTTCCCTTCCTCTCATCAAGCCTCTTCTCCGGAGGGGAACCGTCGGAGATAATTGTACAGAGCAGGCTGGGCAGATCTCATCTGTTTCTCTCCATACATATCTACCGACCACACCACTCCGGTAAAGACACGGCCCTTTGACCGTATCTTCAGAGGCCTCGGAGTGTCCCTTCCCGTCGTCGACCACAACCGATACGGCTTCATCACGTCCGCACCACTTCCTGACACACCCATTTTCGTGCGGAGAGCGACCTCCCACGCCTGCCACACTGCATCTCTTGTGCTCTCAGTAAGCAGGCCGTCATGTTTGGATCTTTCCAAGCATCGCAACCGCCAGAAGAGTTGCCAAAGCCTGCAAGAGCTCCAAAACATCCTGGTGGCAGTATGACTTTCCTCTTACGTTGCTTGAGCATAAGCACATTGTATCATTGAAACATGCTAAGACATACTACAGCCGCATTCGCATGTCTTGAGTGTCGACGGAGGAAGAGTCGTTGTGATGGTCTGAAGCCTTGCAGCCGCTGCCGTGAGGGCAACAAAGAGCTGCTATGTCAATATGTTTCGCCCAAGCCGAGGATAATACCCTCTCAGAAGTGAGTCTTATCTGGAAGCAGTCCTTCTTGCAGGTCTTGCAGAGGACTGCTGTGAATTGTAGTCTGATTGTGTTGTGAGAGCTAGCAATCCAGCAGTTCACCATTTACCATATGATGCGGAGGACATTTCATGACCATACCTACAAGGAGGCTAACACTTGAATACCTAGGGCACTCAACCAGCTTTCTGAGCAACTACAACAAACCAAGTCAGTACTGGAGAAGCTACTGCCAGTATCAGACTACGCAGATCTACAGGACATGTCGAGGAAAGACCTGATAGAAATGATCCTACGGACTAGCTCGCCAGCTCTTGGAAATCTCCGCGCAGATTCAACAGCCACTGCTCATTCACCAGGAGCTGGATTACCATCTGATGGTAGCCTCGTGCTGGAACAGCTCAACACTAATACAACTGAATATGACGAGCAGACTGATGATGTTGCAGACGATGTCAACGCTTTAAGCATGTCAACCTCGCGACATTCGTCATATGTTGGATCTTCATCAATCTCAGCTGCTCTAAAGGTGATAGCCATATTGTGTCCTGATATCATGAAACACTCCAGCTTGACCGCACCAAACTCCCCTTTCGACAAGTCTGATCGGTCGAGCATGGCGCAAACGAACATATCTCGTGAATTGGAGGCATCGTATGTCGATGCATACTTTGCTCATGTTCATGATATTGTCCCCATGGTACACGAAGCACGCTTTCGACAGAGATTTCAAAGCCGAGATATGGAACAAGAGCCAAGTTGGGGAGTCCTCCGTAACATGGTCCTAGCCATGGGTTCTATTGCTGGAGAAACCGTGCCCGAGTCCAATCACGCCATATTCTATCAACGTGCTAAGAGCATGCTTTCATTCGATCTGTTCGGCAGCGGCAAGCTTGAGGTTGTTCAAGCTCTAGCTTTGATGGGCGGCTTCTATCTGCATTACTGCAATCGACCGAACATGGCCAGTGCAATATTAGGTGCCGCACTTCGCATGGCTTACGCTCTTGGTCTGCACCGCAAGTCACCATCTGAACTCCTAGGCGAGCGACCTCTACAACTACCAGCTGGTGAACTGGAGACAAAACGAAGAACATGGTGGTCCCTCGTCTGCCTCGACATTTGGGGCTCAACCACCCTCGGCCGTCCCTCCATGGGCGACTGTTTCGGGCCCGCGATCTCAATCCACATGCCCCTCTTCTCCGACTTCGAGAACCACCCTGTCACAGATCAAGCTCCTGCACTAGTAGCCTTTACTCAGTTCTGTAGCATCTCCGCCCAAATCCAGCACAAGCTCGCCTCCAAACCCATCCTCGGCCTCGCCGAGGCCGCCCTCTTCGACCACCGCCTCCAGGAACAATACGCCAGCCTTCCCGACCTCCTCCGCTCTCCAAATCGCTGCCCGCAGAATCTTCTCGTGCCCCGCGCTATTATAAAATGGCAATACCAGAACGCACGGCTCCTGCTGCACCGCCCCATCCTCCTTGCCGCCGCCTTGAGCTATAAATCGCCCGCCGAGCTGTCGTCAGCAGAGCAGGATAGTGTTGCTGCCTGTCGCGCTCTGGCTGCAGACTCCATTGTCGACATCGCCTGCGACTGGCAACAGGATCCAATGTGCGGCTGGCACGCCGTCTGGTATCTCTTTCAAGCGAGCATGGTCCCTCTTGTCTCGCTCTTCTACGAATACTTCAATGCCACCGAGTGTGGCAAGTGGCATGGGCAGATTGAAATGGTCCTGCGTTTACTCCAATCCATGGAACTGTGGTCTCCGATGGCCAAGCGCACGCGGGACGTCATTGTCGAGCTGCACCAGAGTAGCATGCAGATGCAGGCGAGGCAGAGCGGTAGTGGCGAGGAGGCGCCGAATCCGGTCATGAGGATGGATATGCAGCAGATGTGGCAGCAGGGCCCTGGTGGCCAGCAGATGGGTGGGATTTCGGGCTTTGACGATAATTGGGCGAGTAATACTTGGTTTAATTGGAGCGAGTGGCCGAGCTTCCCAATGGAGGGCGCGGATTTGGGGAGTGGACAGCCTCTGTTCCAAGGGTAAACAAAGCGATTCGAAAGGACGTCGTATGCGTACAAGCTTGTGGCTCCGAAGAATCAGCCTGGTGTCGCAGCCTGCTGTGAGGCATCTGTCCCTCAGTTTTACGAACAGGTCTCACCGACGGTATCTTCGCTGCACAGCTTGCGCACGAAAGCCTTCAATTAGCACACCAGTACCCGGCACCACCACCACCATCACCATCATTCCTCAACCCTCGATGATGGGTCATCCTGGGGAATGGATCTGCAGCACGAACACTAAAGTCAACTCAACAAATTCCAAGGTGAAGACAAACACTCCTTCCTCAAAATCTCTCGTTAATTGTGGACCATCAGAGTCTCAACGCATCAGGTAGAGCCTGAAGTGCAGAGGCACAAGGAAATCATGCGAGAAGACAAAGGCGGCGCACTGGAACAGGCGAGAAGGCAGTCCTACGCACCAGCAGCGCACGATGCTGGAATGGCTGAAACAGAAGCGGAGCGGTGTATTTGAGTGAGCACGTTTCGCTTCGTCGAAGAGCTGTTCGGAGAGTATTGGGGGAAAGAGATGGGAGCACAATGTGGGCTGGGCCGCGATGATGAGGGATGTGGTGGACCAGGCCGGGCAGGGCAGGGCGACAGCGGGGCGGCACGAGTGTGGGATTGGAGATTGTGGGATTGGTGCGGCGGAGACGACGGGATGTTTCCGATGATGCAATTCAGCTGAGGAGGAATGAGGGAAAGGAGGGAGATCGGAAGGTGGAGATTCGGTCGACGCTGGATTATCTTCAAAACATGACATGTATACATAGATGCAGATACATATCATGAACGAACAAGAGTAAGCCAATATACGTACCGAACACCCTGCTCCAAAACACTCCCCTGCACCACATCGCCATCGTACCTGCCCCCCTTTCCCCTCTCCTACGCCGTCTCCTTCTCCTTCTCCTCCCTTTCCTCGCCATGCCCGCCCCCGCTCACACAATCTCAAACACCATAC